>Ga0056128_1001693_pt1 | contig 25195 bp, 8 predicted proteins | sample WorMetLIZISLAND2_FD_71113 | JGI IMG/M metagenome (GOLD analysis project Ga0056128, IMG submission 71113) | Marine gutless worms symbiont microbial communities from Max Planck institute for Marine Microbiology, Germany - Olavius geniculatus... ... | reverse complement strand
ACCAACATTTCCGATTATCTACCAGATAAGAAGAAAGATAATCAGAAATGGCAGCTAACACCAAAGTTAATCCGAGCATTACCGATTAACACCAGAGAGCTCCAATGCAAAAGAATAGGCATAATTTCTTAATCCCTAGCGATTAGAAACTTTCTAATCGGTTTTCAGTTTACTTTTTTTCTATGGATAAGAAGTAAGTTAATCGGATTCGGTTCTTAGCGGATGTCAGATTAAGCGGATGCCGATTAGAAAAAAGATAATCCTACTTCTCGACAAAACATGAACTCACGTTCTGTATAATAGAATACATGTATAGGCCTAATGATTTTGTTTCAGAATTGAACAAAGCATTAAACATTCACACGATCGTTTATTCTCATCATCATGCATAAACTGTCTAGGCCTAAATTACTTTTATTCAACGGGGACGAATCGTCTAAGATGAGGCGGCAAATCAGCCAAGGACAGGGAAAAGCCAAAGGGCGAATGCGCCAGGGGGCGAAAAAGCCAGGAGGCAAGAGACAGGGGGCGAATGAGTCAGGGGGCAAACTGGCAAAGGGGCGAAAAAGCCAGACACCATCAGATCTTGGCTACAGGTAAAAAGCAGATTGCGGATCTGTGGACGTCGCAACGGGTAATGCTGGTTTATTACTTTAACCTCGGACGAATATGACTGCTGTATTTGTACCAGCTTTAACCACTATTCCTAACCCTACCACTACCACTAACCCTAATCATAAGTCTAATCTTAACACACCCTAACCAAATTACAGACACAACATCTGCATATTAGCACGTCCGCTGATCCGCTTTTTTTATCTCTGTTTTCAGATCTGTGTGAATCTCAGTGTAAAAATATTGATGTAAAACTATTGCATTAATAAAGTGCATTTTTAGGTTCTAGGTCGTTCATCGTTAAATCTTCTAAGGTTAGGACTGTATTGTTGCATGCTGGTATAATCTCACATACAGACTATCTGGTTAGGATTTGACTTTGGATTACTTTCCCATAGAAATGCCACTTCTTTTATAAGGTATGTTATGTCAGTTGTCATATATAAAGAATTAAGACAGAAGTTGGTTGTCAGTGGAATGCACTCACGAATGTCACATATGCTCAGAGCTCAGAATTTGACTGTGTGCTTGCTAGTAACGAGATCAGCCTCCATCACACTGCTATGTCTGTTGCTCTCTGTAGAGATTTGAAAGGTGCCACATCTCGGTTACAAACATCACGAGGGATTTATCCGAAAGAGAGGCAAATGATGCGTTGCAAGCTTATGTAAGTCAAACAGCCGACTTCACATATTTTTATATTTTAGCTGCTTTGATATGGCACTGAAGATGATTTTTTAAACCGATTTGTGTTCTGGGAGATTCTTGTGTTACATAGTAATATAAAAGTGAAGTCTCGTATTGTTAGTGAAGCCATGATGGTTATTGAGAGTTGTTCATTTGTACTTTGCTGATCGTTGCCTGTTGTCTTGTTGTTCTCTATTTGCTTCAGACGTCTAAGACTACAGCACATCATGATGAAATTCAGTTGGGTCTTTTCTATACAGTATTAACAGAACCCAAACTCGCATCACGGGTAGGTGGCGTTGTTGATATGTTTGCTTTGCGTAAAGTCGGTTTTGTCTTCCATGACCTGTTATTGGAGTTTGCTAAGCAGATTTCCATGTATTATTTGAAACATTGTTGAGGCGTTGAAATACTTATAATACTATAAACCACTGCTATCACCAGTTGGGTTGTTTTTGATTGAGTTACTGGGTTTTATTTAGTAGCGTTTAGCCTGATCAAAAATGTGTGCAAAATAGGTAATTTGATAAAACTGTTAATCATTTTCTTTCAATTAACTGTTGTGAACACGGCATACTTATTTGATTGTTTCAAACTGTAGTTGCATAGCTCCATTATTTATTTTGGTATGTACAATAAGTGAAGATGATTGTAATGAAAACAGTTATAATTGTTATTTACAATGCATATTTCATTTGACATTCTAAATATACTGTGACCATTGAAATGGTTATATCATATGTGTTGTATTTTAATTAACGTCTGCGAAATTTTAGAGCTATCGAGATATAACTCTACTGAATCAGGATGGAATGAATAAGCTGCTGACTGTTACAAACCAGTTGATATATGAAAAATGGATTAAACTGACCGACATGTGCAGAACACAGGTAACAAACACTTGATTACTTTGTGTTGATTTGCCCATTCACAAATATTTTTGTTAGGCACGTGAATAATTTGTCAATTTTTTTGTTGCATTGTTATGTTTGAAGTTGTCTATTTTATCTAAAACATTGTATGTATTTTAAATAGAGCTGTCGATTTAACGCATTAAAGAATTAATGTGCATTAAAAAAATTAATGCGCATTAAAGAAATCAATGCACATACGTAAATTTGCTTAATTCTGTGAAGCAGGAGTTTCAATATTTCATTAAACTATGTTTATTTGCCACTTGAATAATATTCAAGTAATTAAAAATTGTTTTGTTGCCATTCCATCACTGTAAGGTTATGGTCCTGTGACACAGGCACGACTTTGTGGGCTTCATTCCAGTCACCGTCACGATGAAGTCCACCTACAATATCAGCAGTATTAATGATGCGTTATTAATGTGCTAATGCATGCATTGAAAAATTAATGCAGTGCGTTAAATGTCCAGGGACACCAAAATTAATTTACCATTTTCCTAAAACAGCACAATTTTCTGAGAATTTTGACAGTAATATTGGCACCCAGCATTTTGTCAACTAAGAAACTTACATTTAAAATCGACGATCTAGGAAAATGATGCAGAAAACAGAATGCCATGTTGATAGGCTGATGACATCATGATGTGTACTGGTACCCATAGTCGACGTAAAATATGCTCAGAAACATAAGCATTATAAAATCACATTGTCTACCCATGTACTGCTGCAACTGTCATGCGACACGGTATTTTTTGCCATTAAAAATATTAAAATTAATTGGTAAACACTGACTGGGTACACACGGTGATGTCATTTCCGGCCACTTCCAAGATTAGGATTTTTAGCATATAACGTAACGTAACGCCATTTTTGTTATATTCAGGGAATAATTTCATACATTCATAGAGCTTAAATCATCATATTACATAGGCAAGGTAAAATGTCTAATTGAGGTCTATATAAATTTTACAAGTGAGTTTGATCGTGGTTATGCACCTTTAACGCATTAAAAAAATTAACTCTTTGACAGGTCTAATTTTAAGCATCGGTAACTGCTTTTTGGATGTGATCCATCGACATGCGTTATGTCAACTATTCACCGCCTGTGTGGAATTGTTTGTTTGAAGCAGTGCAAGGCTGTTATTCGCTGGTATTGCAGTTAAAGGTAATATGCCACATTTTATCAATCACAGTGTATGTGGTGTTGGTGTTTAGCTCGTCTGGTTCACAAAAGAACTGGTGCGAAATGCCGTGACTGGTGCAGACAGTGTGTGTCATTCGCTGCTACGACAGATATCTGGTGACTGAATATGTTTTCTGTATTTTGTGGTATAATATTTACACGCTTTTGATTCTCTCAGTCATTAGATATATTTTAGCACTTTGTAGAACTTAAAGCACAAACTGTTTATTCAAGCTTGAGTGACATGAACTTATCTTCTGTACTTTATGTATTATGCTTTTTTGACATGATGTCTGCCTTTGTATTGTGGTACGCTTAGTATTCATATTGTCAAGACCTGCACAAATCAATTGCTTTTATGTTTTGGTTCAATTGGCACTGAATTGTGCAAAAATATGGCAATATTTTGCTTAGTTAGAAATGACATGCTAAATACATATGAATTACATACTAAGTGATGTTTTTTACTTGCTCCTTTGGTGCAGCCAACGTGGCCTAGCTTGACCTTAAGTTCGTCTGTCTGTCTGTTGTGTTAAATACTACGCTAGCTGGTAGCTAGTCAAAACTTGAAAACTTGAAGGTGCAGAAAAACTCACATTAATGTGAGCATTTCCCAGAACAGGGTCTGTTGGTTGCTTATTCTTAGCACAGAAGGTCATAGATCATTGGGATAGCCACAGAATATGTCAGTACTGAGCTGACATAGTTTTTATGCGCAACAGCAGCTACTGCTGTAGCACGTCTTAGCCATCGCAATTCTGTCTGTCTGTCTGTCCGTCCGTCACACGGGTGGATCAGTCAAAAACGGTGCAAGCTAGGATCACTAAATCTTTACCGTCGGCTGCCTGGAAGACTCTGGTTTCAGGAACCATAAAGCTTTTCCATAAATTCGAAAGGAGTCACCCTGAACTAAGGCACTAAATGAGAGGGGGTAGGGAAAATTTGCGATATGCAGCCGATATGGCATTGGCTGAGCGAGACACGTCACGCCCTCTGGTAAGTATGAGTAAAATACTATAGACACTGTAGCCACCGGTAGTCTGGCGCCCTCTGGCGACTGACTTAGACTTTGTTTTACTGGGCTTTCAAACATACAGTGCGCTGTTGCGTGTTCCCGTTTGCGTTAGCAGGCCTTTTCTTGTTTAGCTGAGTGTGGTCTTATTCTGGGCTAGCTGGTTTGTTGTTAACTACAGACAAGTGTGCATATGTTAGCTGTGTCCTGAGCTTGTTGATGATTGTCATGAACAGGTGGAGATCTGAGTCCAAAGAACGTTTGGTTAGCCGAGACAGTGTTGGACATATTCACAGAAAACAGGTATGCTATGTGGACACATGTGCGATCTGTATAGTCTCGAAGAAGCTCGTAGTTATAAAGCTTTTTCTGCATTGTCAGCTCCTTTTGTTCTGTTAATCCATTGCATATGTAACAGTGTAACTGCAACGTTTCGGTATATTTGGAGTGTTTTGCATCATTAATATTATCAGCACCTAACAGTGGCTAGTTATTGGTTGAATAAAAAGTTACAAGCCCTGCCATGAGCAGTTATCTTTGATGATCTCTCCTATGTCTACATCGCTGAACTGACAATAGATTGATGTCGGATCCACTGAAATGGTGGGTTTAGAACGGCATCAAGAAGTTGCCACCCATTGCATCAGACAGTTATCAGTTATACTGATTATTTTCCAATATCCATCTCCAGGTGTGAGTTTGTGTGATGTGGCAGAGCCTGGTTGGAGAAATGTCCCAGTCTACTGGCTCTTACCCTGTACTCGTACCTGCGTGTCATTGTCGACCATGGAGGACCGATATTTGCTCAGCTGAGGCAGCGAGAGGTCGACTTCTGTGTCTCGCTGATGAGACAACAGGTAAATACCAGAGCTTGTTGCTTAGCTCAAATTCATATCTGATGTACTGCCATAAGTTGCATTTTGCACTAAATTTGATGCATTTTTGTCAGGATCTGAGCTAACTGTCGGACATTCGTTTTGCATGTACAGGGTGGGCCAAAAAATGTGCTGCTTTATTTTTGTCCATATCTTCGCCAATTATTGACCGATTTTCAAAATTCTTTCACTGGCACAGTCCGCAGACAATTTGCAATAATGTGATTATTGTAGATCCCATCAGACCATAAATGTGTTTCTACACTACCTTGTAAAATATCAATGAAATATGCATACAGAATGATAATAACAAACAAACATATTGGTAAAATTGAAAAAGACACTTTAGACCAACATTGCAGTGAATGGTCTGAATGACACTAGACTGTGTGGGTATAACACAGTCTAGTGTCATATGAATCATTCATTGCAATGTTGGTCTGAAGCGTTTTTTATTTACCTAAATTGTTATTATCGTTAATTTTTGGTTACATTTATATTTCACAAGGTAGTGTAGAAATGCATTTATCATGTGGTGGGATTTGTAATAATCACATTATCGCAAATTTTCTGCAGAGTGTGCCAGTGAAAAAATTTTGAAAATCAGTCAATAATTGGCGAAGATATGGATTTGGCCCACGATGTACTGCATGCGGATAATGTGGTCTAAGTAATGTGTGGTGTAGTAATGTGTCTATCGAACAGGATGCACATTACGCTGTTGGCAACACATTTCTGTGTTAATATACATGTAAATAACACGATGATGTGTATTTGTTTAATCAGTGGCCTGATTGTCAAGTAATTGGTCGCGATCTAATTCGGCTTCTGCAAAGTGTTGCACGGATTCCAGAGTTTGAGGAGCTATGGAAGGATCTGCTTCAGAATCCGTCTTCTCTTAGTCCTCAGTTTACCGGTAAGTGATGCAGTGATACTGATTGTTACTTACTGGTACAGTATTTTTTTATGTTTTGTGTATTACAGTTGTTGATGATGAATTGATGATACACATTGCATACTTGTTCTCTTTGTTGTTCCTTCAAGAGATGATATTTTGGAATTGTTGCAGCCAAGTGTTAATTTTTTTCGGTATTTTGTCACTGGTGTTTTAAATTGAGGTAACGACAGATAAAGATAGTCGACGTTTAGTCATACTCTTGATGAGTGGACTGCTGGAAGTCGCGTGCAGAAAATTTGCCGTCGTGAGGAGGTAACATTAGTCTCAATGAGTTTCAATAATGTACATGTACAATTGTTCATCCCCAGCTGCAGTGTTACTTCTGTTTAACAGACATTTCTACTGATGAGTATGTTGTCTCAGTTACATTTGCAGAGCTGTCTGCTAACAACAGGTAGTCTGATGCCATCAGCAATTCAGCATCATGCTGTCCGATATTAAGAAACTATTTATTTTATTAATTTGGTTTATAGGATACTGCTGTGAACACAGAGGTGTGTATACTGTGAAAATGTGCTGCAGGCATTAAGCAAATACTGCCAATAAAGACATCTCGTCGATACTTTTCCAGTCGGCTTACACCAGACATGGAAAATAAACTCAATTTCTTGACGTCCCGGGTTCGCTTCGGCCAGCAGAAACGATATCAGGATTGGTTTCAGAGGCAGGTAAGTACTTGCCATGTCATTGTTATGGTCCATCTCACAATAGTTTGGTTCAGAACTTATAGCTTGGATCATTGGTTTTAATACAGAAGTAAGTAAAGCATCACTCAGCTACTTAAGCTTAGTCATAAATTCATCACTGCATAATTGAATTTGCTGCTGAAACTTCATTAAGGATCTTTGTGATGAAGGAACCTTGCTGTTTATTTGTTGTCTGATGGTTTTTGACCCATCTTGTTGTTAACCAGTCCCAGTACATTTGCATTACCACTGGGCTAGGCTGCAACTAGTTGCTGATTTGTGGTGGTTTATTGGGTTGACCGTTAAGCTGGAAGATCTGGCCTTTTGCTACTGTTGTCGTCTGTCTGTCTGTAATGCATGTACTGTGGCCGAATGGTAGAGCGTAGGGGAAAACTTTTTACATGAATAATTAGCCATGGGTTTTAAACTTAGGTGTGCAAAATTTTAGTGATCTACTTCAAGGGGAGCATTTGGGAGTTGAATGAAGGGGGGAGGGGTAGGAGAAATGTGTGTTTTTCAATGAAAAACTGGCCATATCTCAGAAAGAGTAATAGATAGGGCCTAGGTTACTATTAATGTCTAATAGGAAGTGGCATATGCCATTACACCCTGTCACATTAGATGGAAATCATTGACCTTGGATGACCTTGGAGGCTGTTACATTCTATTGCAGTTAAATGGTGCGAGTGAGTGAGTAGGGTTTAACATCCCACCCGACACAGTATAGGTCATCTCGGGTCAGCCTTTCCTAGCAGAATGCACACAAACACATAATAATGGAACAGAAAATTTAACCTTTTCAGAAAAAATCCAATATGGAACACATGAAACACAAATATTAATTCTGTGCTTAAAATTGTTTGAACTGACTATTATGACTGTGCATATGTAGTGTTAATGGCAGTTCTGATAATTTTTCCTGTTATCCTGCAGACAGTCATCAGTCTCAGAATGCTGTTTATTGGAGGGCAGGGGAAAGGCTGAGATTTATGTCGTAGTTGCTATTGATCACTAAAGGGCAATTGCATTATTGGCTTTTAAATTATCTGCAAGTCATCGACCTTGGATGATGTTGAAGGTCAGTGATAAGCAGTACAGTTGGCCTCACTCTAGTGACAGCTGGATTCCTTGTATATGACGTTTCTGTACTGTTTCTTCGTTTGCAGTATCTGTCAACGCCGGAAAGCCAGTCGTTGCGATGTGACTTGATTCGATACATTTGTGCCGTGATTCATCCATCCAATGAGGTGCTATGTTCTGACATCATTCCTCGTTGGGCTGTGATTGGCTGGCTCCTCACGACTTGCACGGTATGAGCATCACATTAAACTCGGTCTTACAGCAGCGGTGGTATTCCTTTGTTTGTTTACTGCTGGTGCACAGCTGTTGCACATACAACTGCCTGATTAACAATTAACGACCGTTTCTGATGGTTGGCGCCACTACAAGTGATTGCCTGGAATGAAGTGTAATATGTCAACCAGGATATACAACGATACTCAGTGATTTTACTTATGAACTCCTGCTTTGAAGTTAAGATGTTTCTGATTACAAACAAGGCATGAACTATTTGATTCATTTGAAGTACAGAAAATAATAAAAGGTTAAAAGTTAAAAAGTGGTGATATAGCTTTTAATGGGAAGCCCATCTCAGAGCTACAGAGCGTCACCTGCCATATGGGATCACACAATGTCAGCTGCCACCTGGCACTGGTGAATGCACCCTGCATTAACCCCAGCCAGATAGGCTGTTACTAGATTTACCTACCCCGAAGGGATGGAAGACTGAGTTGACCTAGGTGGCTGGTTATGTTCCAAAATGGTTTACCTGCCCACAGGCGACCCGTCCAAGTACTAACCCAGCTTAGCGTAGAGTAACTTTGTTGATCGGATGAAACGTGTTACCGCTACGCCACGCCACCAATCCTTAAGCAGTGCTAGCCGTTGACAATTAAAGTGACTCATGTTGAGTAACAGCAGAGACTTTAAGCTTTTTTAGTCGTAGAGTACTTAGTAGTGAGTGTTGCACATGATTTTACTGCTAAACATGACAAAATGCATTTTGTGAACCACTGTGGGTAGATTAATGCAAGGCCGAGCTTACTCAAATAAAAGAAAAACGTTTGCTTTATATGCTGCGCGACGTTTGATATGATATTTTTTGGCAAGATGTAGAACATGGGTTGTATATTGTGTGCCACTGTATATTGCTGTGACGGAGCATTCATGCAAGCTGTGTTCTGTTTTTTTCCTGTGGTTTATAGTCGAACGTTGCTGCTTCTAACGCCAAACTTGCTCTGTTTTACGACTGGTTTTTCTTCGATGCTGAGAAGGACAGCATCATGAATATAGGTAACTGTCTGCGCTAACTTATGACTTTTTACATGACTGCTTCAGACGGACGTAAAACTAGCATTTTTTGTGAAGACATATTTTGTCATACAGCAGCTTGTCATGATTGACATTTTCCGTAGAGTTTTGGTTAAATTTCATCATGAGTAACTGCTTGTTGATACAAACTTTTTGAGTTTTTATCAGGGTTATCTTTAAGGTTTTTAATTGTGTTGGGAGTTACAAAGGTGGATCATGGATTATTGCAGTAGAAGTACTTATCGTGTTGTCACTTAAGAATGTCCAGAGCACTGAAGGAATTGTATTATATGCTTGGTAATGCCTTATATTGTGTTAGTCTGTCAGTCTTTTTTTTGTTTTTTTTACTTCTATTATAATTTGCCATTTATTTTAGCTATTATGTATACATATATTTTTACAAGTTATTGTAAAGACATGTCTGTGGTTATTGTGGAACAGAGCCATGTATATTGGTGATGTTTCATTCGATGCGACCGCATCCAGCAATAACGGCTACACTTCTGGACTTCATGTGTCGAGTAATTTACATTTTGCCATAATTTGTAATTAAAGATCCATGGACATAAAATTAACATTTTCCTAAAAGAGCACAATTTTCTGAGAATTTTGACATTAATATTGGCGCCCAGTGTTTTATCAACGTTGAGAAAGTTACATTTGAAGTCAAAGATCTACGAAAATTACGCATAAAATATGCCGCATGATGGCCCCCTGGTGACGTCACTAGCCTAGCCCAAAGACATCATGAATATTAATGGTCTAGTCTAGATCGATGACATCACTCAGGGAACTGATAAATTAGAATTTTTCTCCTAACGTAACATAATGTCGCATTTTGTTTGAAATCACACAATTATTTCATATATTTATGAAGCTAAATTCAACGTATATACGTGAGGTTAAATGTCTAAATTAAATCTACATAAATTGCGCAAGTGAGTTTGACCATGGCCATGGACCTTTAAATGTAGATTGCACGCACTTTGTTAGTAAGTTGGGGTCAGGCTTTGATCTCCTCATAAATGCATTTGTTTGAATCTTGAAACTTAGTTTGTTTGGGTAATACAGCTTATTGTACGTAATCGACTTGCAGATGTTTATTATGTTATACCTGTGAATACTTTAATGTATATTATTTTAACTTACTGAACTTGTAGTTTTGTAATGTGCTCGTAGCAGTAACTTTACATGATTTGTTTTAATATTTACATTTGAAACATATTGGTGTTTAAATGTTGAATTGTTCTTTTCTTCTAATGTTAACGGGTGATATTTAAAATTATTTTTTCAGAACTATGGCTGACAGTATACGTAATCCATGTGATGTAAGAGCTGTTGGTTTTGTTGGCTGACCATATTTAAGTAACAGTCGAGCTATTGGCATGGTTGTCGTCTGTCCGTCATCTGTTTGTAACAGATGTATCCTGGCTAAAAAGTAGGTCTTTGGGGAAAAATTTTTTTACACAGATAATTAGCCATGTGTTTTAAACTTGGGCATGCAAAATTTCAGCAATCTAGTGCAAGGGGAACGTTTTCAGACTGGGGGTTGAATGGATAGGGGGGTAGGAAATTCGATGAAAAACCGGTTGTATCTCGGAAATGGTGAGAGATATGGCCTAGGTTGCTATTGATCATTAACTGACTATTGATCACATGTTGGCTTTCAAATGACATACAAATTATTGACCTTGGTTGACCTTGAAGGTCAGTATGCAGTACGCACTGTTGTGGTATCTCGGAAATGATTGCCATTGATGAATATTAATAAGAAGTCTATAGCTTGTGGTGTTACTTATTTACATCGATTTCAGCCAACAGTCGACTTACGTACTTCTGGTTTTTTTTGTTTTCATAGCATGTTCGAGTGTATTCATTTCTGTTTGACAGATAATTTGTTTATTAATACTAATTCTCACACATGATCACACTTTAGCACTACTTGCCTAGTACAGTCGGCTATCACAGCGACAGCTGAGCTTCTTGTTGCTGTAGCTGTATTTTGTCGTGTGTTGCAGATTACTCCCAACTTCCATCCTCCACTGACAACGGTCGTCAGAAGTGGCATTCGAGCGTCACTGCGTGCTATCTTGGACAAGCGAGTTTTGCAGTAAGTCTTATAGAGCAGTAGTAATAATACTAGTAAAAGGAGGCAGTTTAATTTGGCACTAGGCGGAATTACTAGTAGCTAATGTGTTGTTTTTCAGAAGGTGAAAGGAAAGTTGTGTGGAAGATTAGTGGATCACTCCGCTACTGTTAGCAGTTTGGCCGTAATTTGTAATGCAAATTTTGACCGTGGGTTCTAGCCCGCAGATTTTCACTTTCCATAAGTGACCTGGGCCCATGTCTTATAGAGTGAAGTGTTACTTGGGGAAACCTAGACCACATTCTATCTGATGGCATGCTCATGGCTCTGGTGTGACGTAAAAGATGGACATGCTATTAGTTACAACAAGCCGGTAGGCAATGTGGTCGTCACTGCTATATATAAAATAGGACCATAGAAATGAACGAATAAATAAATAAGTATCTGAGATGTGGAGTGCAGACAGGCAGACACGGTGACAAAGTTCGATACTGCAGACATGCTGTCTGACAATAAGAGTCACTTATAATAGTTGCGAGCCAATAGCCGTTGTTGCTAGTGCTTCTAGTATGTCACATAATGAGAACATTATTATGATAGTCATTATCAGAGGGCAATATGTTGTACATTCATACAGAGGCTTTGTCTTAGATATGCTGTGTAAAATACTTTTCTTGAATAGTTACTGCACAGTGTCTGTTGTGCTGGCACAGTTTTTTTTCGGTTTCAGTAATTTCAGCTAATTTTATTGCAGTTTTCTTGTTAAGTATTAGATATTTAATATCTATAATGTCACTCATTTCTGAGTCATTGTCTTATTTTTTGCTTACATTATTGCTGCGTTACTATTACTATTATCCAGCAGAATTTAAGGTCGGGTAACGACTTGCTTCCAAATTATCAGAATTTATGCCCAAAGTGTACACAATGGCTTAGACATGATTCCATGGCTGATAGCAGCATTAATGATCAACTGATCAATATCACAGCACTCATTTATGGATTAGACATGTTTTGAGCTCATCAGTCAGCTATTTTGTTGTCTGCTATTTCTAGCGTAAAATATTTAATACCACAAAATTATTAAATCACATGGCACCCTGTGTGGAATTGATAGTGAAAAGTGAGCAATCTGATACTGATAATCACTGCGTAATGTAAGAATTTGGAGCATCTGCATTTTACACGGTAGTGCGTTGACATAAATTGCGTGAGGTGGACAGTGAGTACACCTTACATAATTCTATTGTGTTGGCTATATGTGTGTGCCAGAAATTATCAAATTTGGTGGAGGTTTGACAAAGTTCTAAGCTGCCTAGAAAGTAAAGTGGTTCAGGCAGGCGGTTGTTTTGATTTCATCTGTAACTGCCATAGTGTGACCTGCATTGATTGTTGATGTATATTATTGTAGGTCGCTAGCTCCTCTGTTCGACAATCCAAAACTAGACAAGGACTTATGTGCCATGTTGAAAGAAAATTTTTCCGAGTTCTGTTCCACCGAAGTTCGACCGAGCAGCGGTGAGTTCAGCTGCAGTTTTGAGTTTGCAAATGAAATAAATTTAGTTGAGTTTATACAGTGAAGTTAATGGATTGATTTTTGTTTCATTCTGTGAAAAGATTGGTCTCGGAACAGCTAGATTTAGCATTGATTAGCTTCTGGATTTAGGGATTTTTATTACTGTCAGTATATATCTTAACATGATGAAGCTTTGTTTGAATTTTGTTCTATTTCAAGTTTGATAGAAAGTTGTGATATAGTCAGTTTTTGGAGAAGTTTGAATTGTATGATTGCTTTCTGGTTGTGTTTTTGTGAACAATAGAAGTGAGTGCAATCTCATTGGCTCACAACAAACTGAATGTTATTATCTAGTGTCTAGCAACAGTGTACTGTTGGTAAATTTAGATATTTTTACGACTTTGTTGGCTGTCTTCTGTGTCTGATACAATGTCTGTCCAGACTGATTTCTGCTAAATATTACGGGGGTTGTCAGAAATGCCGAAATGCAACACTGCTGAAATGAGCACTAGTACACATATGTATGTGGGTACTTGGTTACATAAAAGTACTTAAATGATTCAACTATTTTGAGAGCTGGTTGCAGTAACGGGTTTTCAGAAGGTTCTCATACCTGATGCCTAATTTATGACACCCAGTCAGCAGTGTAGCTGACTGAAACTGGACACCAGCTGTGGTGTTTTGTCGTCATTTTGGCTTTTTGGTCAAACGTGTGTGTATTAACTTTGAACCAGTTTACGTACATTTACAGCACCTGCAGCTGATTACTGTTGTTTAGGTTTCTGTAGGTGAGGGAAAAACTGGAAAAAGTCTGCGAATTTGTGTGGTCAGGGAAAGGTCAGGGAAAAATATTATTTTTGAAAAGTCGGAAAATGATTTTGGATCCTGCAGACTGCGGATATCTTTGAGTTTTTTGGCAAATTTGCAGCTTCCATTGAACGTCCATAAGCTGGAAATGTTTCAGCCTGAGGGGAATTTGCCCCTATGATCCTTCACGACCAGGGGCTCTGTTGTTTGCATATTGCTTTATTAACAGTGCTGCATTACCTTATGATATAGTGTACCATTTCTGACATTTGTGCGATAGGTTATTGTTTCGATAAGGTTAGGGAAGTTGTTATTTCCTGACTGGAAAAGTCGGGGAATTTTGCTATGGAAGACCTGTAGGAACCGTGGGTGTAAAGCTGTTTTTAGTTTGCATGTTATTCACTGCCAAGTGGGTCTGTATGCAGTGCGTGATGATGCCGGTGGCTACGCCATGGTGAACAGCGTTAAATCGGAGCCAACGAATGACTCAGAGTTGCCATCGTTGAACCATTCCAACGACTCGGTCGGCAGTGCCGGAGAGATTGCTGAGTTCAGTGATGAAGAAGACGTCCCTGTGGCTTCGGGCAAGTTTTAAACCGATGAAATAGTTTACTAATGACTAGTAGAATAATGCCGTTTAACTGCATTTAATTATGTATGAGTTCAACACGATCCACAGTGTATTATGTGAGTGTAAGATTGCATAATGCATAGTAGACCATATACACCTTGGGCCATAAGAAAAACATGCCACTTTACTTTTGTCCATAACTTCGCCAGTTATTGACCGATTTTCAAAATTTTTTTGCTGGTACACTCTGCAGACAATTTGCAATAATGCGATTATTATACATCCCAGCACACCATAAATGCATCTCTACACTACCTTGTGAAATATAAATGTAAGAAAAACCAGCAATAATAACAAACATTTAGGTGAATGAAAAAAACACTTCAGACCAACATTGTGGTGAATGATTTGTATGACACCCTCACTCAGATCATTCGCTGCAATGTTGGTCTGAAGCGTTTTTTCATTTGCCAAAACGTTTGTTTGTTATTATCGTTATACAATATACATGCATATTTCACAAGGTAGTGTAGAGACACATTTACAGTGCAGTGCAATATATAATAATCACATTATTGCTAATTGTCTGCAGAGTGTACCAGTGAAAGAATTTTGAAAATCGGTCAATAATTAGCAAAGATATGGACAAAAGTATTGGCATATTATTTATTGGCCCATCCTGTAGAAACATATTTGTTTTATGGCCGTGATAGACAGCATGTCTTGCCTGGACGCACATGATATATGCAAACCGTGAGTGTACCGTGAGATGTTTTCAGTCGTCACGCTTCAGTGGAGTGAGATTATGGTTGTTATAACAGTCCAGACACTGCAGTGAGAAAGACGTGTTAAAAAATGTTATAGTTGGTCGGATCAACGCAAATTCTCCCAATTCAGCTTAGCCTTCTATTCTTTTGTGATAGGTAAGTCGAATACTGGCCTGCCTTGCTCGGGCGAAGAGGTACCATGTTGACCAGGTGCTCTATAGCAGATGTAATATTGTTCTACTTCAGTGCAAATTACTTGCATGCGATTGGTCCAAATCATGTCATGTCACATTCACAAATATGCACTGTTGCCCACTCAGGCAACATTGTGCTTTACTGTTGCCTGCATGGGCAACATTGAAGTGATTTTTGACTGGTTCCTCACACCTTATATCTTTGCTTTAGTCAATCTGACTAGACCAGCTATTTGTATTAATGTTTACTTGTTGACATATAGAATTGTTTAGTTTTTAGAAATAACAAAACAAGTAGTGACTGTCATTGTTGGTCGTCGTTGAAAATTTTTTCCCTTCAGTTCGTAAAATGTTGAGCTTGGTCTTAGACCTCGGGCGACATTTTGCGAACTTCTGGGAAATAATTTTCAATGACGACCTCAATGCCAGTCACTATTTGTATAATGTGCTTAGACTGTGGCATGGTACCATTGATGTGCGGTGTATTTACATCGGTTGCAGACAAGCTGAAAGTGGAAAAGCCAATTGTAGTAGAACAGAGAATACGTCCAGTGAAGAAATTTGAACCGATCAACATCGACGACTATTTGCAGCGGCTCGAGGGCAACTTGAAACTATACGTTCAGCAACTGCAAGATGAAAAGTGTGTTTGCATATTTTTGCAGTATGCAGTGCTGCATTTTCAAAACTGTTTGAATTGGTAGAATCTTTAGCTTTTTATTGTAGGTGGATTATATATGTGCTATATTCAGAATTGTATTATCTGCCATATGGGTAACGTCTGTAGTCCATTTAGGTGCTATTGCAGCACTTGCTGTTTATTTACAGCATTCTTTTCTGCATAAATTTGTTTTTAGTCTGGACTTGAAATCTCTTAAATGGTTTGGTGATGGAATGTAAGTTTATTTATTTTTAAATTTGTTTACTGTGCTTCTTTGTCTTTGTGTTATTTTCGTTTTGCATTATCTAGTTTTGATGTGTTCTTACTGATTTGTGTGTTTTGTGTATTCTCTAGCAGTGGCTTCTATTCCCCCAAATTTAGAGTTGAAATTGGGTGAAACTTTTCCTCCACTTTTGGGCTCAAGTTTCCCCCTTTATTTTTGAACACAAATTTCTCATTCTCCTCTTTTTGGGCTTCTTGTTTTTTTGAGGTGGAGTTTTGTTAACGATGAGATTGCCCCGTGAAAAATACATGTTTGAAGGTTCTGTTAAGGGTGTTGACTGTCCATTAAAAATAGGGAGGGATGTCTTGTTAAGGGTGTGGATTGTGAAGTGAAAAATAAAGATTAGGTTTTGATCTAGACGTTTAACAAAACTCCCTTCTGTGTTTCATAGGGTGCAAGCTGCACCCACCATGTATAAGGATCGCATACAGAGTGGCCCCAAAAAACGGCCAAACGTTTATGACACCATAATTTTGCAACCGTACGTCATAAGAGTCATGTGGTTTACAGCAAAATGTTCTGAAAGAAATTCTTTACGTGACTAAAGTCAGTGTTTGAATGCAGCAGTTAAATATTCTTTGTTATTGCCACTGGCAATTGAACTATGCAAAAACAGTATTACCCTCGACACTGTGGTCCATAAAAACGTGCCACTTTTGTTTTTTCAATAGCTTCGTGAAACATTGGCTAATTTTAATAATTTCTGGCATGCGACATTAGGAAGAAACTTGACACAAATGTCTGTAGTTTTGGCCACTTCACTTTAATGTTGTTGCTTCACTACTATGTGAAATGCAGAAGTCGCAGTGTGGCCATTGACAACAATGAATTCCTACCGGATAGCACATGTGTCGGCTCAGAAATTATTAATTGAATAGCGAAAAATACAATTGGTAGTTATTATCTCTCAAAAAGTCACACATGTCACATCACGTCATCTCTAGCATGTAACTGACGTTACTTGTCGCCAGCTTCGCTGAAGTCATGACCCAATGGAACCATAGAAATGTGATTATTATCTCGTCAGTGATTGTAATGGAAGTGATGTAAGAATCACGTACAACATTCTCAACTCCTCTCAGCATGCTTATCTACGTTCTCTGCTCAATTATCACACTCCCACACGTTTTCTGCGTTCTGCCGACACCAATCTTTTGTCGGTTCCACGTGTCCACACAACCTTTGCCTCCCACGGTTTTAGCATTGCAGCCCTCGCAGTCTGGAACTCACTACCCTCTAGCATCCGTAGTTCTACCTCTGCAGACACTTTCCGTCGCCTCCTTAAAACTCACTGCTTCCAGCAGGCTTACTGCTCCCCCTAGCGGCTCAGCCAAGTGCCTCAGATTCAGCCACTGGCTGACATTGTGCACTCTATAAATATGCACTTACTTACTTAATCATGTGAAGTCCGGTGCTGGCTGGTATAATAATGATTGTATCAGTGTGCTATTGGCTGTTGCAGTGACAAGGAGGTGCAGTGTGAGCTAATTGATCAGATGATGCAAGAAATCATCCGTGAAGAATTTGAACAGGAAGACGCCTCGCTGCTTGCAGCCTGCCTCTGTCAGACCCTACACGCCCAATTTGAACCAAGCATACTGCCTCAGGAGCTTGACGACGAGTTAGTTACACATCGCTGTCTTTTCATTACTTTTGAATTTTTTTTTTGGTTTATATAAAACTGCACGTTTATGCAATGGATCTGTCAGCATGTTTAAGTTTTTGCAGTTCATTTTTTGCATAGTTGCAAAAAAAACAGGTTTTTAAAGCTTAAACCAGTGGGTTAGGCTTTAAAAAGCCTGCTTTGAAAAACCATTGGGTTTGTTTTTTTTAGATTAAACTGGTTAAGGCCCAACTGGATTTGTACGGGTTTTTAGTTGGTTCATTCATATACCAATATTTGCCATTTCGTATGTTTAAATGTTTCAAAAACTTGGCCATAATAAAATATTTTATTATTACTGGAACAAGAAACCAAAATTGGACTAAGTTTGGGGTGGTTTTTTGGGTGCCTTTTTAGCAGGTTTTTTTTGTGTGGGCTTATCCGCAACTGGGTTTTTTGGGTATGTGTCAGGGTGCTTCAATCTTGTTTTTTTGACAAAAAGTAGTGACTTGTGTATTAAGGGCAGCCGTGTGAATCGTTTGAGTCCTGTAAAGATTTTGCTGTCAATTGCCAGTCAGTATTCATTGTTAGTTTTGAATGTTGTAATTTTTGCTGTTATTGTGTGTGTGTGTGCAGGTCGATTGAAGATTCGATAGGAATGCCGCTTTTTGTGATATTCAGGTTTGTGACTCTGTTGCCTGATAAAGCAGTACTCTGCATTAATGTAGTTATGGCTGGTTGCTGGTTATTAACCAGTCAATTTGCCTAGCCCATTAATATGTGTCGCTCTAATGAAATTTAGTTCGTTACTATGCACAGGGAAAGTCTGCGTACTTTGTCGCGGACACAAATCACGAAAGTCTGCGACGTGATTTGCGTTGCGAAGTTTCATGATTTGTGTCCGCGACAAAGTTGCAGACTTTATCGGGCACTTTGTCGCAAAGTCGGCTTTTGTTGGAATTTGGGTTGAGCAGTAAACAGATGTAACATGTTGGTTATAGTCAGCTGAAAGAACAAGAAATTGACTCTCCAAATTTTTTGTTGGGGGCACTGATTTCACCCCAGATGCCTCCCCAGCAGGGACATCCTCTGTTTATACCACACACACTTTTGGTCAAATGTCAAATGTCAATTCATATAGCACATCATCATAAGAGAACTTCTGATGTGCTGTACACACTAGTACTGTGAGAATAAGAACGTCTTCAGCGACTGTCCAAAATTGTCAACAGAACACTAGTGCTTTGATTTACATTGAAATTTCTAGTCTCAAATCTACTCAGGACTTCTAATATGCCTCTGTTATTGGATGATGGTTGCTATGTGGATAGAAACATCTGTCAGATGCCTGAGGAGGGTCCAAGCCGGCAGCCGCTGATGCTGCTGCTCGAAGAGATGTACAAGCTGCAGCCTCGCATCGGCTACCACTTCCTTTATTTCCTCAAAGTCAGGTCAGACCAAACTTCTGTTCACATTTTTTATCCATGTTGTGACACATCTTTGGCGTGTGAAAGATTTGGCAGAGTAAGCGTGCTGCGTCACCAATGTGAAGGAGCTTGTCGAATAGATGATGCAAGCAGTTTGCCGGTCAGATCGGATGCCAGGAATTGCAAATGTAACATAGTAACATTTGTTGTAATTATTGGTCTGATGCAGTATTATATTAAGACCATTTATCTGATGTAGAGCTGTCAAATTAACACGATAACGCATTAATAAATTAACGTGCGTTAAAAAAATTAATGCACATACGTAAATTCACTAAATTTGGTGAAACATGAGTTTCAACGTTCCGTTCAACTGCGGTTATTTCATGATGGTATGAATGAACTGTTGTTATCGTTCCATCACTACTTTAAATAATAATAATATTCAGATGACAGGGTGCGATTTGATCCATCATTTTCCAGGTACCGTATTACAATTTCCAGTCATGTTTTTTTCGTCGTTTGTCATTTGCAAATTCAGCGCACCAGCAATATTAATGATGCGTTATTAATGCCTTAACGCAAGTGTTAAAAAATTAGCTCTAATTTGTTGTCAACATAGTTGTTAAGCCACATCAAATTTGTTTGTTTGTCAGATTTTGTTTAAGTTGTTGTTTAAATGGAGAGTTTTGTTTAGAATACTAATACTAATATTAATTCCGATCATATTTATATAGTGCCAATTTGTTGAGCTAGTACGTGATATTGGCATTGATGTCCTGTTGTCAGCAAGTTGCACCATGAGGAAAGAATGTCGGCGTACAAAGATTTTTGCAAGAGCATGGAAGCGCAGTCACTTGAAGCATCCCTCATGACTGACCTTCGGGTATATCATTGTTTTTATCTTTTCACCGTTCAATGACAATCTTTAGCACGTTTATTAGATTGCTCTTTCAGTTGGTATTGTTATGTCTCAGCACAAAATACCTGCATGCGATTGGTCCGAATCGCATTAAAGTGAAATGTTTATCGGTAACAGTGAAGTTGTAAAGTGATATATGTTTTAGTGATGTTTGCTTAAATGTTTTGTTTCCATTTTGAGGTATAACAAAAGAAATATTGATTAGCGTCATCGATCATCAGTGGAAATTTTTTTTTGCCCTCGTTTCGTAAGATGTTCTGCGAACCTCTGTTAAAAAATGTTTACTGATGACCTTGACGCCAGTCACTATCTGTGTAAAGTTGCTTTGTCATGTATTGAATGTGCACAAATGATGACCAACCATTTGTTACACAACCAAGCTACCCTAGTTGCTGTCGTTGTATATTTAGCAGAAATTTGTATTTGTTGACATTTCAGTTATGCCACGAAGATGACGTGCGGCTTTTTGCTTTCATAATACCCGACATATATTCCCAGGTAACGGCTTTGTAATGCCATGCTAAATGACTGTCTGCAGGGAATTAATTACACAGTGAATGTACTTTCTGGCAAATCATTAGTTCAGTACTGAGTACATGTATATTGGGCTTCACTCAATTCACCAGTTCTTGCTTCTGGTGGTATAGTCGATATTTTATATTTGTGGCTATAAGTAAGTGATTGAGAGATTTATTTGCTTCTTCGTTTGAATGCCGTCATATATACTTAGATTTGCATGCTGTACCTGTGATGATCTTTGATATTTTTTCTGTCACTTTTTTGCTTAACCAATTTATTTTTTGTAGTCATATGTATACACCATGTCCCAAAATTAGCAGCCCCCTGCTTCAAACACACCTAATTCAGTTTGTAGTTCATGGATTTCAGCAAAATATCGTACATTGCACTATCTTAACATTAGTTAAGATCATACCCATTACGACGTATGCACTTTACCGTGTGTGCTCAGTGTAACATCATTATGTCGTCAAGAGTTTGTTTACATTAAGCTTACATTTAATACATTGTTATTGACAACTAGGGATCAAGCAGCAGCATACCCACCTTAGACTAAGAGCTTGCGTCAAGGCCAAAGGTGGCCACTTTAAGCTCAAACTTTAAAGACAAGTTCGGAATGATTGTCTCGATAACTGATTAAAATTTTGTAAAAAATCTGTCAGGTATTAACAATTTTGCACTAACTTATCCGCTAATTTTGGATAATGGTGTAGTTGATAAACATTGCCAAAAATTGAAGTATTTTTATGATATTTTGTGGAACAGTTTATTGTGTACAATCTATCCTTTTACATTTGTAATTGCCATTACTTGATGTCATTGTTGAATTAATTGCTGGCATGCATCTGTGTGTTAGTTTGCTAATATTGCTACTGGCAGCGTTGAATTGCTGCACCTCATCGTGTCTTGCATCGATGGAACACAGGTATAAATTATTTATTACTAGAGCAAATGACAATTCAAATGAATTCAATAATAAATAAGTTAATGAAATACTTAATAACTTCATTTCGAGTACAAACTGGTTGTTGTGCAAGAATGATGCACATTTTTGTCAACTTATAATTTTTGGTTTATTCTCTGTTATTCTTATTATTATTTTATTTATAATTGAATTAATTACAGGGGAATTTAGCTATTTCAAGGTTCGATCCCGCTTCTCATATTCTGATTTATTCTTGGGCGCAGCCTCCAGGTATCTCGGGATTCCTGAGATACCTGACGCCTACAAACTGTACATGATTATTAGTATGGCCCCAGCCCAGTCTCGTTCTCTGCAGGAAATGACTCTGACTTTCCAAATGCTTATCATTGTATCTACAGTGTACTTTATAGTATGTTCTTAGTGATGCGACGTGTTTATTGTTATAAATTTTAACGATCATTCGCATGATTTCTCATTAATTTCTGCAGCTCTGTTTATTGTCATTTTGTTGTTTGCATCTTTACTGCTTTTTGGGCCGACTGCTTTGTTCTAAGCTTAAAGGTCGGCCCTTTGTCGTGGTTGTCATCTGTCTGTGTGTAATGGATGTACTGTGACTAAGCTTTAGGGCGTAGGGGAAAACTTTTTACACGAATAGTTAGCCGTGGGTGTTTAACTTGGGGATGCAAAATTTAAATCGTCTACTCCAAGGGGAACATTTTTATGCGCCACAGCAGGTACTGCTATAGCGCGTCCTAGCCATCGCAATTCTGTCCGTCTGTCTGTCTGTCTGTCCATCACATGGGTGGATCAGTCAAAAGTGGTGCAAGCTAGGATCACTAATTCTTCACCGTTGGCTGCCTGGAAGACTAGTTTCATCATCCGTAAAGCTTTTCCATATATTCTAAAGGGGTCACCCTGATCGAGGGTGCTAAATGACAGAGGGGTAGGGAAAATTTGCTGAGCGAGAATGGTCACACTCTGGCTAGTGTAAATGAAACATTGTTGCTGGGATCAGTAAGCTTAGATTTTGTTCGCACCGGGCGTTCAAACATGCATCGCTGTCGTGCATTCCCCTTTGTGTTCGCTGGGCTTTTCTTGTCAAATTGGGGGTTGAATGGATGGGGGGTAGGAAAAATGTGCGTTTTCCTACAAAAGACTGACCATATCTCGGAAACGGTGAGAGATAGATTCTAGGTTAGTATTAATCACTAATGGGAGGTGGCATATGCCCTTTCAGATGAAATGAAAATCATCGACTTTGGATGATCTTCAAGGTCAGTGACAACCAGTACGGTCGGCCCCACCCTAACGACAGCTGGGATTCTTGTTTTCTGTACGTTAACTGGGCACAGTGTCAGTTTGACTGTTGTAGGCTTATTGTGTATTGGTGTTGTTAATGTTTTGTGTGTTTCAGCTGCAAGACCTCATCTGTGAGATATTGCAAGGTCAACTGGTGATGTTTGATAAGGACTCGTTTCACTCCGTTTTAAGTATGAAACCATTTTCTGCCTGCATTATTTTGTTGCTTATTTGATAACAGCTGCTAACTAGTTGTTCTAATAACACAGCAAGCTTTTTGCTTCTGTAATACTAAAACATCTTTTTCTAGATGCATAGACAATTGGTGCCGTCATCTGGTTAGCACATTAATTAATAATTATCACTGTACAATATTATGCTGTAACATTAGTGTTATTTGTTTACTTAATGCGGTTTATATCATGCACCATAACAATGCAGAATTGCTAGTGTGTAAGTCATCAGTAATAACATTGTGCTGCTCGTTAATGCTTACACTTGTACAAGGTGGGCCAAAAAATTGGCACTTTACTTTTGTCCAAGTCGTTGCCAATTATTGATTGATTTTTAAAATTTTTTCACTGGCGCACACTGCGGACAATTTGCAATGACGTGATTATTACATATCCCACCACACCGCAAATGCATCTCCACACTACCTTGTGAAATATTAATTAAATATGCACATATAACAATAATAACAAACAAACATTTTGGCAAAATTGAAAAAAAACACTTCAGACCAACATTGCAGTGTATGACACTAAACTGTGTGAGTTTAACACAGTCTAGTGTCATACAGATCATTCATCACAATGTTGGTCTGAAGTGTTTTTTTTCATTTATTTAAATGTTTGTTATTATCGTTAGTTTTGCTTACATTTGTATTTCGCACGGTTGTGTAGAAATGCATTCACCGTGTGGTGGGATTTGTAACAACCACATTATTGCAAATTGTCCACAGAGTGTGCCAATGAAAGAATTGTGAAAATCTGTCAATAATTGTTGAAGGTATAGTCAAAAGTAAAGTGCCACGTTTCTATGGCCCATGGTGTATGCGAGTCATTATATAGTTTGCTAGAGTGAAGCTGTTGACTGTGTGACATTATACAAATAGTAGCTGGTGTCGAGATCATCATTGAAAATGTTCGTAAAATGTTGCCCGAGGTCATAGATCGAGGGCAACATTTTACGAACTGAGGGTTCAGTTGTCTGTCAATGATTCATTGCAGATGCAAGTCTTGAATGGGAAACCATAGAGCAGTACTTTCTATGGCAACTTATCACTGTTCATAGCATTCCTGTTGAAGACGTTATGCCTGTGCTGCCGAAGCTAGACTTCTCAGGTTAGCCAGTGCTTTCCAGTTATTCACCCATTACCAACAATCATTGTTTGCTTCAATTTTGTTAGGTTAAATCTGGCTAGGAATGGAGTATTCAGTTGCTTTTGTTTTCGACATCAAACGGTTTTTTTCACAAATAGAATATTTATTTTGCATGGTTTTGGTTCTCATTTATCTGTGCTCCCAAGGTCACCTTCGAGTTCGAGGACTGCATATAAACTGCTTGGAATTGACTGACTGAAAATATTCGTTATTAGTTTCCCTTTAGAAGGCTCCAAGCAGAATGTTGTCATTTACAGCAGTCTTTGTAGTTTTTGTACTGTAACCATATGAAATGCCATGATGTCTTTTCTTCCGTTTCATAAGATCATGATGGTAGTAATGCTGATTTGGATTGATTCAAGTAGGCCAGTTAAACAACGGCTTAATGTGTGCATCTACGATGAGAAGAGTGACTTATGAACTGAATAACGGTTCCTGTACAAGATGTTGATAATTTATTCACAGCAACCAGCCCCGTGTGTGGCAAATTGGTAAACTGTCTTTGCCAAATTACCATTAACAACAGCTATGTTGAATACTGTGGCTTGCAGCACATGCCGAAGCATTGTCAAACATCATGATCTTGCTGAAGCAGGATGGGTAAGAATTCTGTGTTAGTTGGCAGTTGTGTTCAGAATTAATGTGTAATGATTCTGTAAAAAAGTAACATAACGTAAAGTCATTCCCGAGCGTTAATTAAGACCCATATGGCGTTGCTGATCTCCGTTTTCTTAGCCTTTGACCAGACACCAGTTTTTACACTGTGATACCACGGATACAGGGCCAGTGTGCCTGTTTATGTCCCAGCTGTCGCTGGTACTCATTGCGCCTACCCACGGAGGGATGGCCAGGCTGAGTTGACCTGGGTGGCTGGTTACATACCGGGATGGTCACCCATCCAAGTACTAACCGGGCCTGGTGTTGATTAAC
>Ga0056128_1001688_pt1 | contig 25206 bp, 12 predicted proteins | sample WorMetLIZISLAND2_FD_71113 | JGI IMG/M metagenome (GOLD analysis project Ga0056128, IMG submission 71113) | Marine gutless worms symbiont microbial communities from Max Planck institute for Marine Microbiology, Germany - Olavius geniculatus... ... | reverse complement strand
ATAACTGGCTATTTACCAAGTGTTTTAGTTTCCACCTCACCCAATGTCTGTTTTTGCACTACCTGGAGAAAGCAGACCAAGCATAATACGTGTTAAAGTGAATGAAAAAACGTCAATAATTTCCATCTATCTTAATCTGTGGGTCCCAACAGCAGGTCCATTACAAGGTTTGACTGTTGAATGTGTTTTTACGCGTTATGTTAATTAAGCAATCATATCGCATTGGATAAAAAATTGATATTTTGCTGGTTGCGTTTTCCTCAGGTAGTGCGCTAACAAACGTTGGGTGAGGTGGGAAACTGAATGGTCATTTGATGGCAGGTTGTGTCAGGAATATTCGTGCCAAAAATTATCGAAATCTGATAATTTATTTTCAAGTTACAGTCATAAATGTCGGGGATGTTTTTTTGGGACACAGTGTATAATCAACGGCTTGGGAATCAGCAGTGATGGACCAAAACAATCTTGAAGACTCATGGTCCCAAGCAGCCTTTAGGACATTGGGTCCTGTCTGAAATTTTTAGTTGCATTTTGTAGTCAGTACGTGATGTCCAAAGAAAAAAAAACTGTTACCGGTACTTACCTCTCTTGCTTGCTATAGACTGTCAGTATTAGTGCTAGTTAGTGGAGGTAGTTGAGTATACATAAAAATGGGACCCTTTTTTGTTTTTTCATAATTCATTCAAATGATCAATTTACGCAAAATTTTTACCAGTTGTAGCTGAAGAAATACTAATTCAAAATATTGTAACAAAATATGGCAGTTTATTAAATATTCTTTGCTAGTCGTAACGTAATGCTGACATCATAATGTGTCACGGGTACAAGCTTGATAGTCTCAACTGGTGCTGTTTGTCGCTACTCTGCTCCAGCGGTAACAAAATTTGGTTCGCTGATTACAAATTTTTGAAGTTTTACAGTTGCAGCCACAAAAACGGCAAAGCGATCGCATTTACGTGTCTGTGGGGATAGCTGGAATTTCACATGTTCGAGCAAGACAGTGCACTAGCACATCGAGGTTGCAAAATGGTTGCGTTTTTTGGATCGCAAGACGCTTGATTTCATGTCCCCATGTTGCTTAGTGCTGACACAATAAACATTTTTCATTAGCGAACCAGATTAAGTTCACCATCGAAGCTGGGAAGCAACTTACAGCCCCATTTGAGACTATCAAGCTTGTACCCGCGACACACCATGACGTCAGCATTACGTCACGATTAGCAAAGAACGTTTAATCAACTGTTATATTTTGTTGCAGTATTTTGAATTAGCATTTTTTCAGCTAGAGCTGATACAAATTTTGTGTAAGTTAATCATCATTTGAGTGAATTATGAAAAAAACAAGAAGGGAGAATCACGATGTATATTGCTGTACATATGATGGGTGCTGGATGTCTGTCTGTGCAGGGTTTTGACCTGAAAGAGCAGCGTTATGCTGCATGTAAGATCCACCAGTTGAACAAGGACTGGAAGGATGATAAAAAAGCAAACTATATCAAGTACTTATCTACTGCTTATGATTTTCTGCTCATCATGTGCTCTATATGTTTGTAACATTGTACAAATAGTGACTGGCATGAAGGTCATCAGTGAAAATTTTTTTCCAATAAGGTCATAACATGTTGCCTGATGTCAAGGATGGAGGGCAACATGTTACAAACTGAGAGGAAAAGAATTTCAGTAATGATCAGTGACACCAGTAGTATTTGTTTTGTTATGCCTGAAAACCAAAACTAAACACTAAAACGAAAATCATTTTAATGTTTCAATGTCAACAGCATATTGCATGTCGCATCTATAATTTCCAGAGGCACTATGTGACTGGCGATTTGGACCGATTGCTTGCAGGCATCTTCCATTGAAGTATAACAATGTGAATTAGTGATTGAGAATTGTCTAGATTAATGTCTGGCTATTAACTTGTAGCTATAATGCTACTTACAGGTTAATAGTAGGCTGAGAAATAATGAGCTGGTTTAGTATGATTTTCTTCAGAGCCAGTTGCGATACTGATGATAACTGGTTTATGGATGCTATTGGTCATCTTAGAACAATTTTGACTCAGTTGCATTGTTTCTGGTTTGTGACTGGTACCAATGGGTTAATTTGTCGTGTTTTTAGACACGCCCTGCGTGAGTACAACATTCATAAGCAGTTAGATCATCCACACATCGTACGACTCTACGACGTCTTTGAGATCGATAACAACTCGTAAGTCAACGTCCTTTATTATTAGCTTTTCACTCTTATTTATATTCACATTTTTTCACAGTATTTCGTTGTGAATAGCCCAACATCATCGTGACTGGGGTTGGCAAAGCCAATTCTCCCTCTCCTAATTTCTTACTTTTTGGACTGTTGCAAAAAATTTAGTTTGAAATGCATAATTTGGTGCTGAAAACCCTCATTTTGGGGGAAATGTAGGGGCGAAATTGGAATTGTTACAAATTTGCCGCTGTCTGTGAAAATTCTGTTTCAGATCTGCAGTGACTGTTGCAAAATGGCTGCTTTTTTGCCCTGCAATCCATACCACTGCTGGACCTGCCATCCTAATAGGCTGCATTACGGCTTTTGTCTGGCCGTCTGTTCATCGGTCATGTACATGCTCTCAACTCAAAAGCACAAAGGTCTAAAAAACCACAATTGGAGTGAACATTGCCTCAAGCAGGAGTGCCAGTTTTTTGCTCAAAAGCTCACAGGTTAGAGTTGGGGTTGTGCAATTATCAATGGAATGACATGCTTCTATTCACATATTTCTGCACCAGACTGAGTTGAGCTGTTTATATATTGACTACTGGTTATATATGGCCGGCCACATTTATAGCAATGACTCTGAAAGCACACTGACCTTGGTTTGGGGTGAAGACAGAATTATGTCAGCTGCCTATAGATGGATTGATTGGTTTCTGTCGCAGGTTTTGTACAATTCTTGGTTACTGCGAGGGCAACGACTTGGACTTCTATCTGAAGCAGAATAAGTTTCTGACAGAGAAGGAAGCGCGGTCGATCATCGTTCAAACTGTCTCCGCTCTCAAGTACCTCAACGAAATCAAGCCTCCAGTCATTCATTACGACCTTAAACCTGGTCTGTAGCAATAGACTGTTCTTCTTCTAGTAGTAGTAATAGTATTCATTTATTTTATTTAATATTACATTATATGTGAATTACTGAACAGAGCAAAAAACACACATACATATCCAAAAAAGTGAAACTAACATAAAGAATAAAGAGTTGGAAATTGATCGATCATCATTTTTGTTGTTTTGGCATTATGGCAGCTGTTCGATATTTGATGTTTGGATAATATTGGATGATTAATATTATAATATTTCAAGGTTGATGATTGTTTACAGTTTTTAATGGTAACTGAGCTTCACCTGCCATATGGGATCACACAGTGTTAGTTGCCACCTGACACAGGTGAACGTGTCCTACCTTAACCCCAGACAGGCTGGTACTCGATTTACCTACCCCAGAGGGATGGAAGGCTGAGTTGACCTTAGTGTGGTTATATAGTGAGATACTTTGCTTTGCTTTTCTGCAGACAGTCACCTTTCCAGGCAGTATCCACTGAACCGGGAGTCAAACCTTTCAGTCCTTAGTCCAACATCTTAAGCATTATGCCACTAAAAGCAGTTGTTGTAGTACTACTACTACTATAACTGTTGGTGGTGGTGTTGTTGGTGTTGTAAAGGCAACATTCTGCTGGGCAGTGGGTCGTGTTGTGGTGAAATAAAGATCACCGACTTTGGTCTGAGTAAGATAATGGATGACAGTTACAACCCCGAGGACGGCATGGACCTGACGTCACAGGGTGCAGGCACTTACTGGTCAGTACACTACAACAGTCTAGTAGTTGTTGCAGTAGTAGTAGTAAACACCAGTAGCAGCAGATGCAAGATGCGAAGATACGCATTTTTATATTTTTATACGCAAAAGCAGCTACTGCTTTATCACATCTTAGCCATCGCAATTCTGTCCGTCCGTCTGTCTGTCTGTCACATGGGTGGATCAGTCAAAAACGGTGCAAGGTAGAATTACCAAATCTTCACTGTCGACTACCCGGAAGACTCTAGTTTCAGGAACCATAAAGCTTTTCCATAACTTTGAATGGGGTCACCCCCAGCGAGGGTGTTAAATGAGAGTCGGGTAGGAAAAATTTGAGTTTTTAGCCAATAACTCGCTGTATCTCAGTAACGGTGCGAGATAGGACCTAGGTTACTGTCAATCACTAATAGGAAGTCGTACACTGGCTCTCGATTGGCGCCGAATTCAATGACCTTGGATGATCTTGAATGCCATAGTTGGGTTTTTATTGATTTTTTGGCGATTTCGTGCTGCAAGACACATTTTAAGAGCGAATTGTGCCAAAATCAATTTTGATAGACGCAGAGAAGCTGCATATGAAATTTTTAGCATAGAGTGTAGATTTTGACGGTCCAAGTCTTGATTTTTTAGGTTCAAGGAAACCTGCGCACGAGGGCATCAAAGAGCGGTACCCCCGTAGAAGTCGTTATTTTACCGTTGTTGGCCAGTCTTTCGTGAAAACGGTTGCAGATCACCATGGGCATGCTACCCATCACAACAAGCATTAGTGATGAGCTTTTCAGTCGTATCAAGCTCGATGACTTTGAAACACCCTGAACTTCCAAAATAAAGAGTTTCTGTTGATTTTTGTGATCTTTGGCTGCAGAGCACACACCAAGAATGAACTGTGACTGACAGTTTGCGAATAGGCTTGTGTGCATCTGGTCAGCATTAGCTCAAATTTCTTGTTGTATACCACTGTCATAGTAACTCACTTTGTAGATTTTGCCCATCCATGTGCCTTTGTGCCTGTCTTAGGTGTATGGGTTCTTAACTCGAAAGACAAAAGTGTGCGAAAACACCGCAATTAATGAGAACGTTTTTCGGAGCACAAGTAACCAGTATGCCATTTTTCAGCTGAAAGGTCAAAGTTCATGGTTTGTGTCCAGCATTGGATGAGTGGATAGCTCTAGGCAGACGTCTGCCTGTCTTTATATGCTTTAGTACAATTGCTAAGTTTGAGAATGTTGAGGAGAAAGTTCAAACCGTGTGAGATGTTGTGGTATGTGTCTATTGTATTTCATATCGTATAGCTGATATTTGCAAACAGAATGCAGTTTCGTTTAATCTTTGGTATTGAATATTTTGCAGGTACTTGCCACCAGAATGTTTTGTTGTCGGTAAAGAGCCGCCAAAAATTTCCTCCAAAGTGGACGTCTGGTCTGTCGGCGTTATATTCTACCAGTGTCTTTATGGTAAAAAGGTAACAAATGGCTATTTTCAATCTATTTCTACGTTTTGTGTAGTTTTATTATTTTTATCAATGTATTGTATGTATCAATGTATCAGAAGGTTAACCAAGCAACCCCATCTCTCAGCCATAGTCCAGTCAAGGCGCCTGTCCCTGTTTGGACACATTGCACGAATGCCTGATAAAACAGATGCAAAACAGATCTTAACAGCTTCCCCAGCAGGAAACTGGACGAGACCACTGGGACGTCCTCGTATTACATGGATGAAAACCATTCAGCAGGATCTAAAATCCAGCGACCTCAACATGGACGATGCAGTTGACCTGGCTCAGAGCCGTCCACTCTGGAGATTGATGTCCACGTCCGGCGCTACGCACTGTTAGTGGTGCTTGCCAGAAAAGAAGAAGAAGATTGTAAACTGCTGCATAAATAGTGCAGCAGTTTCATAAAGAATTATCAGAGAATTTTCAACAAACTTAGCCGTGACACGTTAATGAATCAGGGTGGCCATAAACCTGTCATACTTAGCTGATTCTCTGTACCTGGAAAATTTGGGGAATTGTCAGCAATTCTGTGCAACGTCAAGGAAAATTGTAATAGTAAAATTGTCTCCAGATGTAGTTTTTGGGGTGATAAAATGCTCTAAAATATGCTTGCAGTTGGGGCTCTGCTCCACACCAATTGGGGGAGCTTTTTGTGCTCCCCCAGATTACCATTAGTACAACTAATTTTTGTTGTGATAACTTAGGGAAAAGTAAGTTTAATGCTCTGGAGATGCCTGGAAAACTTGGTGAATGTTTTCTTTTAATTTGTGGCCACCCTGTAGGTCGAAACGTGAGAATTTGGTGGAATGAAAAACTGGCCTGTTAAGTAAAAACAAGATTGTGTATTTGTTGAGAATGATTTTTTTTTTTAATTTTTGAAGATAAATAGGATGAAACTTTAAGGCATTCTGTTTGCTATGTCTTTGTAGCTTCACTGACAGACTAGTTCAGAATAGTCTGTTGTCATTACATGGTTTAATCTTGTGTTTTATTGTGGTGTGACAGCCGTTTGGACATAACTTATCGCAGGCGGCCATCTTGGAGGAGAACACAATATTGAAAGCCACTGACGTCGAGTTTCCAAACAAGCCGCCTGTCAGCTCAGAAGCCAAGGTTGGTAGTGATGGGTCATTTTGTGATGTTTCTCTAGATAATTCAGCTCGAAAACCAAGGTACTTGTCATAGGGTCATTCTCTTGAAACGAATGTCTTGATTTCATAAAAATCTGTTCAAAAGCCTAAGTTAATGATGGGTCATTTTGTGATTTTTCTGTAAATAATTCATCTCAGATGCCAAGGTTAGTGATGTTTTCGTTTAGTGCTTTTGCAGCATTTGTACAGCCAGCCACGAAAGATGCTTACATCCATCCACTGACGATGACATTCAGTGAAATGATTCTTTGCTGAATTTGGTATTCATTTATCTCATTTGATCTGAAATGCTGTTGATTAAGCATGTTTTTTGTTTATTTTTTTCTACATTCTGATGGAGCATTGGTATCTGTTGTTATCATGAGTTGTTTGTGTAACTTGTAGAGCTTCATCCGGCTGTGTCTGACGTATCGTAAAGAAGATCGGCCGGATGTCATGGCATTGTCACAGGACGATTACCTCAAGCCACCTGTCATGAAGTCTAAGTCAGTCTCAGTTTCATTTTTCATTAATTTAATTTTAGTTTCTAGTATATTTATTATTATTCTGTGCTACATGTGTTTTTGTGTGTCTTATCTGAATTTTGTGTCTTTAAAACATGAAACTTAACATAGATAAACTATGAATCATAGATTTATAATGAACTGATTGATGACTGGTTTATTTTAGCATCATTTATTGCTAGGATTGTTAACTCAAGTAAACCAACTCAGTAAAACTGATTTGATATCTGTAAATTACATCTTGTTGACATTTTAATTTTCATAATTTGTGTTAATACTTGTTGTACATTTAATGATATATTTGCTAATGTGTTTTCAGGTAGTTAAACTGAACACTAGAAATGGGTAAGGTTTGAAACTTTTACAAATTTTATGTCATTAATAATATTACAAGTAGTCTCAGAAGTGTATGCCAATTTCTTATCAATAAACATACTTTGAGTAGGCTAAATCTGTTGGCTTTGTTAGAATTCTGGTGAACATTGTTAATTAGGTTTAGTAACATAATAGTTGTTATCATTGCAGCCGTAAACAGCACTTTTGCCCTGCGTAGAGATTGAGATGCTGCAGTCAATCACATTAATGGCATTGACGTTGAGACCAAGAGGCAACATTTAATCTCAGCAGCAACCAATCTGGAGACAGAATAGTGTGGATAATTTTTACTGCATCTTCTCTCTTAACGTTCAGATTGTATTAAACTGTATATCATGCAACTGCAGATGCATTTAAACATTCTTCGGCTATTTGATCTTTTTATCTGCTCAGCTTAGATACAGTTCTTGTGAACACTGCATGTTTTTAAAACCCAAACCCCATCATGCCAACTTTGTGCTGATTTTCTTGATTTGTGTCTGGACTTTGTCGCCGACTTTTCCCGTGTTTTGTAATGGACTAAATTGTATTCGAGCGACACAAACGGGTTTGCCGTGGATCAGTCAAGGACTTTGTTGCAAGCATTTGACGTGTCAAGATGGTTTGTGTCTGTGATTTTTTCCATGGAAAGTCGGCATAATGGAATTTGACCTTTAGCAGGCATTGTGACACAAGTATATTAGTGTATTGTATTCATGTGTATTGATTTAACGTTTTAATAAGCTAAATTATGAGTCTTTCTCATCCATTTTTCCTATATGGGTTGATAATTCAAAAACTAATAGGTGCAGAAAATCCAAAATTGGCGTGAGTGTTCCGCAGGCCAGGAATAACTGGTATGTCAAAAAGTGTCAAGATGTAGGGTCAGCATTGCTCATTAAATGTAGTGTATAGTTTGGCGGACGTCCACACAGTTTTATGGCACTGGCTAATGTATTTTTTTAGTTATATTAGTTTTTAAAAGATTTTATCATGGTTAGTTCTGTTGAGGTTAAACTTTCTATTTTGTTCTTATGTGTATGCGCATTGCCTGGAAAGCAGTCCTCGAAATGACTTATATTGTGTCGGGTGGGATGCTAAACCCTACTCACTCACTCACGGTTGACCATGTTATCTGATAGATGCATTGATAGATTTATCCATTGATTGATTCATTGTTTGTATGTATGTAGAATTCTCAATGCCGATATCAATATGAACGTCATCCCAGCATGAAGCCTGTCTGTCTGCACTGGTTCATCTGATTGCTGACAGCATAAACTCTTCACCGATCCATTCAGCTCAGTTTACCTCGATGTCGCTAGTGCTGCTGTCAAATTGTCCTCCGGTAATAAACTAGTCGACTAATGGTTGACCAGTTGATATTTTGAAGAAAAATTGTTAATCGACTAATGAAATAGTTGATATTAGCAACACTACTGTCCGTTACTGTGACTCTATACAAGTATATTTTGACTTCAGGCAGTAACATCCAGTGGACATGTTAATATAAGATTGAATTCCTGGCTATGATGTTTGTCAGTAATTCTATGATGTTTGAATTTTGTTTCATCATTTCCTTTTTAATTCAGCTTCTGTTGAGAAGTTTCATGTTATAAGGTAAATAAATTAAAGATGCAACAATAACACTGCTGTATAGAATCTAGACGGAGCTTACTTGATGTTTTGAAATTGCAAATTATGTTTTTTTTGCATGTTGGCAGCGAACTCCACTTAATAGCCAAGGACTAGTCGACTAGTGAAATAGTCACTAGCGGCAGCACTAGATGTGACATGAATTCAAACAATCAGTCTTATTGTTTGGCTCGTCACTAATTCATTGGTGATATAAATTCAAATATTTGATTACTGGCGTTGGCTCGTCACTAGTGCATTTACCCATGATACGTACACTGCGTACGTGCGACTGTGATTTTATCTGTTTCTGTTAAACGTGTACATTGTACATTATCATCATATGTCATCATTCAAATGCTGACTTGCGGAGGCAGACGTTGTGTTTAGTCATTCTAAAGCTTCTCTTGGTCTGCAGCGGCTGCGCTGCTATTGGCTTAAGTTGTGGTGTCATTGGCTTGTGGCTGTCTCTGTAATTAATATCGGCTCAGAATCATTGGTGGATTCAAGGGGTGGGAGGGTGGCTGAACCCCCCTCCCCTGTTGACTGGATGCATTTTAATACAAGTGAAAATTTTGCACGAAAATTCATTATTACGGCATAAATTTTTCAGATATTTTCTGGAAAGGGGCACACCCTCCCTCCCCGGACCCCATTCTGAATTTCTGGATCCGCCACTGTTCAGAATCTGCGGTTAAATCAGTCAAAAGTAGGTCACTGAACTTTTTTTAGCTCTTTCTTTTTATCTTTTACCTGCTCTTTCCCTTTGTTTCCATCTCCTTCCCTTCTCTTTCTTCCCTTTCCTTAGAAGTAAGCCGTCTTATATCCAACTGGAGGTTATGGGGGAGTGCTATAAACTGGGGTGTAGCCCCAGCCGAAATAAGTTTAGTGAAGTCTGGTGCCACTAATTTTAATGATTGTCTCGAAAGTTAACTGTTATGTGCCAGAGGAGATTTGCAGCAGCAAGACTGGGCCACAGCGTACCTGCAACTTTGTCCTTTGTAAATCTGCAACGTCTTTACACTTAAATACATGAAATTATGCACATTTTGAGCAGGTGATATTAAATTTCATCTGTGACCTTTGTGTGATCTCAAATGCCAATCACATTATTGGTCAGTGGTAAGCGAGGATTTATCTTTATGCTACGAAATGGCCTCTCATGTGCTGTTAGACTCACTCTCTTACTCTGACTGACTGGTTTTATGAGGTAATGCAGTTGCATAAAAAACATCTGGTGGGCTACCTGTATGGTGTCGACCTGCCATTCCAAGAGTTAAGGTTATGGTTAGTGTTAAGAGACTTAGTTTGGTGTTTGGTAAGTGTTATCATCTGAAGCAGGTTTTTGGTGGCCTTTCGGAATGTCTGCCCCAAACCAACCATATCTGGATTTCTCTATTTTTACTAACTCTTGTCAATTCTGTCTCCATCCAGCCTTTATCGAAATCTTCCGTAAAACAGCAAATGCGTTGTTGACTTGGTGTTCCTAATGTGTAGCTTTAAGAGGCAATGTGTTAGCAATCCTGTTGTCAATTTCTGCTACGATTTTTCTGACAAAGATTACGACAAAAAATAGTTGAGAGCTGATAAACTAATGGCAGTAGTATTTAAGGGTGATGTCTATTGGACACTTCTATAATGGCTAATTGGTCCATGGATTTTTCTGGTGTCTGTTATTAAGTCAGTTTGTCCTCTGCAATGTACATATATGATGCATCTTGTCAGTCAGTCAGCAGACGAACAAACATTTGTACGCGTGTAAATACTGACATGACCGGACAGGATGGCATGGTGCGTTGCTGCCGCAGTGTTTATTTGTGATGCAATGATCTTTGTTCGTTGGTCGATGGGTAGGTAGGTTCTAGTTGGTTGCTATGCGGCATTTATTTATGCTTTAAAATTTCTGCTGGCTTGGTCGTCTGTCTGTCTGCAGATGTTCGTGCTAGGTCAAGCGTTAGAGGGCTGCATGGCGACAGATGTCCGCTATTTTTTATTCGTCAACCATTCGTTCCATCTCTCTCTCTTTAACTAGATTTCTTCATCTTAAGTTACTTTTGTCAATTCTGTCCCCATTCAGCTTTTATTAAAACTTTCTGTGAAGCACTCTATGTTTTGTTGACTTAAGTGTTCCAAAATATGGTTTACAGAGGCAATATGTTAGCAATATTATAGCCTTACATGTTACCCTGATTCATACGCAGGATAACTTGAGTACAATGCATACAAATAAAAACTATTAACTATCAGCCAGCAATTTAGTATGCTACATTGATAAGGTTGTTGAAAAATGAAAGTGGGCAATTTTATCGGGCCTGAGCATTGAAATACGTTGGCAGAGAGAAACAGCCTTTAAATAAATTGGTCGAAAAAAATCACATCACTGATATGGAGGTTTGAATTTCAATGCTTCAAATTTGACACACAGTAATTAGTAGCAAATATTACATCTAATTCCACACTACATCAAATCATTACGGTGCAGCCCTCTAAACAGCAGTGCACTTGATGTATTTGGTCTTGTTGAATGATACAGAAAACAGTATTCATACACATCAGCAGTAACAGAGTGTGATTGCATGTGTTCGATCAGTTATATAATGCACAGTGTTTTTGTTTATAATCTATGCTGTGTGTTCGTATCTATGTCTGTATATCGTTATCAGAAAGTGGGGTTTCGAGGGCCAAGTGTGCTATCGGAAATCATTTTTGTGAAATTCCTCTTGAGCACATCTTAAATTTTGGTATATTTTTGTCATAAGTGGGACTTACTGCTGTTTGTTTTTGCATTACTTTCTCTGTAACATCTTTTGGTTAGTGTTAGAGTGTCCCTAAAAGTCTTCCCAGGATTTTTTTCATTATTATTGTGATGTGCTTCAGGCTTGGTTTCTATCTTGCAGTCAAATGTTCTATTTCAGCATTGGCTGCTTTTTTCCAGTTTTGTGAAATTTGGCTTTATGCATTTCCTAGCCTGATGCAATGTACATAACCAACATATACCTAACTAGAAGCAATCAAAGATCTTAAAACTTCTGCCAAGAATAATGCTGCCACCTGGTGATTATTTCATGCTTAATACAGCTGCTGCGTCGATTAAATAAAAAGTTCCTGGATCTGGATTGCTGCCAACATCTAATCTTATGGTCCTTAAAATCTGTTCGTAATGTTGTAGAATTTAGTGAACATGCTCGAAACTGTATCACCTATTTTTGGTGGAAGTAAAATCATGTCACATTGTTGTACTGGCAACGTCATTGTCAAATGTTTTCTGTTTTTCTCTCATTGGTACTGTTCTGTGCCAGATACAAAGGTTGTTTACCCGATTTTTGAGTTAATTAATCAGTTATTAATTGTGTTTCTGTGGCCAAGGACAGCATGCATTCCGATCGACTGATGAATCAGTAATTAATCAGCTTTGTGACATATTATCTGTCAAATGTCAAATGTAAATTTATATAGCGCATTGTCGTCAGAACCTCTAATGCGCTGAACACACTAGTACTGTGAAAACAAAAAAGTTTTTAGCAACTGTCTGAAAATGTTTCCAGAACATTCCGGATCACGTAGGTCATCAGACAGTGAGTTCCAGACAGTTGGTCCGGCAACAGAAAACGCCCGACGGCCGTAGGTGCTGAGCCGATGACGTGGCACAGAAAGTTGGTGACTGCTAGCCAAACGCAGATGCTGTTGGAAGACGACGTCAGAGACTGGCGAGCAGTGGTCCATCTGTAATGATCAGTTGTCTGATGAAACAGTCTGGAATCTTAGTTCTCCAGTTAATTGTATTCTCATAGACTTCGTCGAGTTCTTTGTTACTGTGATGTGGCATCTGTATAGAGGACAGCGTTGATTTAGTTCTGTTTAGCATTAGATGTTCATTTGGGTTGCATGATTGTTAAATTTTGGCTTAGGTTTGATGTTGCACTCGTGTCTCTTGGACTTCGGGATTTGTCTCCTTGTTTCCCATTATACAGCATTCTAAGGTTGATGACTGTCTGGAGGATAACAGGAAAGATTATTAGAACTGCGATTACTGTTGCATAAACCCTACTCACTCACTCCCTCTCGCAAATGTAGTATTTTGCTCTCATTTATTTAGCGTCGAAGCGAATGGTATCGTTGGTTTCTGTTGTTGTGTTTTCAATATTTTGTTATGTTATTCTGATGGGCTGTTAGCGTGACAGTCTGTAGCATTGTTGGTCTTTCAGCCTGTTTGCATTTTTGTCTGCGACTTTTCTTGATGCTGAGTTATTTTGTGTAATAACTTACTACGACTCTGTTTTAGGCAAAGTCGCTAAGTAAATAATAATAAATTTAGATAGCACACAATAACATCGGTGACAGAATTGCTGAATATGACGCTCTAATAACAATAATAACACGATGCCCAAAAGCATGAAGTTACCAAGGGCCGCAGTTTCGGTCAAATAAATGTGTTTTTAGTTGCATTTTGAACTGTTCATGGTATTCTACCACTTGCAGCACAGCTGGCAATGAGTTCTATGTTGGGTCAAACTATTTCTGTAGGGCCCATTATCTATGCTCAAAGAAATTATTGTCTTCTTTTGGTTAAGCTATATTAACAGAACTCTGCTGAATTTGTTAGCAGTAAACTGATTTGTGATTAAGTCTTAGCATTGAGATATTGTTCGGTCCTCGCTGGTGATCTAGCATGATGGTTGTTGTTCTCAAAGTTTCTTGTGTTTTGCAATAGTTTGATATATCAAAGTGATGACGTTTAGTATGCATTTGTTGTCTGTCGACTCTCTTGTTTTGTCTCGCACTGCTGCTGTTGCTGCTTAAGTGTTGCTGCAATGCTCGTGGTTTCTGCACGTCTCGTCTGCATTGTATACAGTAAAACTGTGGTGATCAACTTAGGCTACTCATGTGTACTGTGTTCTTATTTTCTACTTGGTTTAAGATCATTGCAGATTGTCAGCACAAGACTTTTATTATTACAACCGGTTCATCATCAGTACAGCAGTTTCTAGGTTTTACATTCGGTGCTGCTGGAATAAAACCTCACCGCGACCATTATGCCGATAAGGAAATTCTTATACCATTATATACTGTAGGATAAGTACAGTTAATGAAGTGAAGAAGTAAAAGAAAAGCTGGTAGCCTTGAAAGTGGTATACATTATATTTAGGGAATATTTGATGGCTAGTCTACATAGGGAAATGTGGCTAAAAAGATAGTGGAATCATATTGTTTTCCTTTATTATTAGGTTTAATCCCATCATAAGTTTTAAGGCTTTCGTATTAACTAACAGCAATGACTTAATAGTTAGGCGTGCTTCTGTCGCTTACTTTGTTTCATTTCATTTTTTATTATGCCTTTTATTCTCATTAATCAGTAGTATTAATTGAACAAAATTAATAAACGAACATATACCTTAAGGTGAGTACAGAGCGACGTGACTCAACTGAACTGACTTGTTGTAATTCTCGACAAACTGAGCAATGGTAAAGCAGCAATGCATTACAGTAGGCACCGTCTAACGGCGTCAGTGACTACGTAACTAGGCGCACGTACGAGCAACCAATGACCAATAGTCAATTGTTGGTTAGGTCAGTTTTATCTCTTTGTACGCGTCATTATTTTTTAACTTATTTATATCGCTAATTATACGTTCAGATCGGCGATCTGAGTCTATCAATTTTTACACACCTTATTTCACATCGCTGATCTGAATGTATCATTGTGTATGTGCAAACAGATTTGCGAGGGGTCACAAGTGCTATAAGCCTACGTAATGCAGTAGGATTAATTATTTTTTATTAGGGTTAGGGCTATGGTTAGTGTTCGAGTTTATAGTTAGGGTTGGGCTTAGTTTAAAGGACGGACGGACAGACGCCCAGACGATGGCTAAAACGCGCGAAGCATTCTGCTTTCGCGCGTAAAAATGTTAACGTGAATAAACTTCTATGTAAACATGGCATCCGATCCTGGTGGATTGTTTACTTTTGATTTCATCACTTTCTATAATTATTATGGTAGTTAACAGATATCAGGGGTTGTCTCAAGATGCCAAGAAGGGCAAAAAAGTTGAACACGAAATTGGAGCAGCACGCCAACCGTCTTAGTACAAAATCAGGTTAGTTTTTCACTTTTAACTCGTCCGGTGGGCGTGGCAGTTTGTCCAAGCGCTCAGCGTCGTCAAAATTTACTAAATCTTAGTCGTTGTAACTACATAAAACAATAGTACAGTATCATTTTATATTTTTTGATGTAACTAGAATTATAGAAGGCTTAAAGAAGAAGTTTGATGCGTAGATTGAGTAGTCTAGTAGTCGCAAGTTTGCAGTCTTCTTGTATCTAGTACGGCCGAAACGCGTCGATTAACTTCTTGGTCGATCTCCGAGTAGAAACGCTGATAAAACGTCAAAGTAAAATCTTCTGACGTTAATTCTACTATCAAAATTACTGAACTGTGAAAATATCTATTGTCAAGTGAAGACAACCGGAAACTAGTGTTGATAGTGCAAAAGTTAAAGCTTCCTATGAGTATTTGTAATGAACTGAAAAGTGCTTCTTTTATATGTCTGTCTTGCTTTCTGTTGATATTTTCTGACTGATAATAAGGTGCCAATAACAATCTCTCTGTCAGATGTTTTTCTTCTTTCACCGATTCTAATATGTCATCAACAGCATCTCTCAATTCACTTCTAGCTTTATGATGTCTGGTACAATGTAACAAATAGTGTTCTGCAGATTCTCTGTTATTACCATATTCACAAACTGGAGTGTCAGAAAGTCCTGTTCTGTATGTATCTTCTTTCAACATCTTTCAACATTGTGTAATAATGAGAAATGTAAGAAATAACAACACTTCTCTCTTCAGGTAAATGAATCTTAACTCCAACTCTCGGTATAAGCTGTCTGGTATAATTACCAGTGACATATCATTATTCTACTTGAATTGCCGTGATTTCTGAGCAATCTCTACTGAGACTTTGACTCCATCTGCAAAAGTGACAGTATTTGAAGCATACAATATTCCTGCATAAATTTAATGTGCTGTGTCCTTGGCAATAGAATCAACCATGTTGTTACATTGAATTCCAGAATGTCCAGGTATCCAAACAAGGAAAGCATCAATATTCATCATTGTAAGTTCTTCCTCCAAACTGACAAGTTTTTCAAATAGTTCTGAATGTTCTCTAATGCAGTTCCTATTTATGACTGATTCAATCACATAAGCACAATCACTGAAAATGTAAGCACACTCTCTACTTCTTCTGTAACCTGCCACACGGAAAAAGTCCAAATTAAGTTTTATGCCTAGAAGAACACCTTCAAATTCACATGCAACTGAATTTGTCTTCATTGCAACAGCTTTGCTGTCTGTTACAACAACACCTTCACCAAGTGGAATCACAACTGCTGCACATGCCCCACAACCAACTGTGCCACTGCAAACTGAACCGTCAGTGAAAACCATAACTTGTTTTTCTTTTAGTCTGCTCGGAAGCGATAGCTTGTGGGAGCATACTTACATTTTAATGCAGATGTTTTAAAAAAAATTTTTGATGCGAGATCTCCGAGATGCATCGGCCGATCGGCGTGAAATTTTGCACGGTGGTCAGTAACTAGGCTGAATTTTATAATGCCTCCCCGATTTTGGACAAATTTGAAGTTCGGCGAATATCTTTGGAACGGATGAAGATATTCAGAATTGGACAAATATTTGATCTACTGCGATTTCTCCCGCGTTAGGCGAAACAAGTCCGGTGAAGTTTGGTCCAGTAGCCTTAGAGATCTCGATGTGAAATCGTACCACCTAAATCGACTTTTTCGGAATACCATATTTTGGCCCCTATGGGGTGCTGCGCTCCAAATATTTACGTGCACGAGAGAATGACCAAGTCTTGCTAGCGCACCCCCCTCCGGGGACGGGGGTCCCCCTTACAATTTTTTTCAAAGAGGGGGGGTCAAAAATTGGCTTGAAATTTAGTAAATGCACCTCTATAACTTTGCCAGTAGTGAGAGTAGCCCCATGATACTTTGCCACGTGACGTGCCTCTAGGTTGGGGTGTTAACACGGGTACAACTTTTGGGGGATGCTGTCCCCTTGAAATTTTGGAGGGCAAAAAACGTCCAAAATTTGGTGCAATTTATGACAACTTTTGAGATTGACCACAAATATCTCTGGAACACATAGAGATATTGACAAGTGGTCAATGGTGTTATCAAGGGCAATTCATCCCACATTGAGCACAAAAAATTTGTGAAATTTGGTCTACTAACAAAAACGTTATAGGTGTGCATATTGACCCATCCTATGTCAACATTGCGCGTTCTGCATATACTAATGCATTTGAGTTCGGGCCATGTGATTTTGCCACCGGGGTAATTTCACAAACTTCAAATTTGCTCCCCAATTGGACTTAGGGCGTCAGGTGGACTCGCGTTGGGCTTTGCCCCAAATTTCTAGTTAGCTTTGATAAAATCATTTGCTTCTTCAACATCTTGTTTGCAGTACTGTCACAACTAGTTTTTAGTGTTGTCATTGAAAAGTATAACTCTTTGTCTGTTTCGTATTGTTACATTAATTTTAACTTGTATTTTACTTCAACTGGAGACAAACTATGTCAGTTGAACATTTGATCAGGACAATATGTTTATGTGTGGCTAATTATTTACTTGATGCTGTGTGCATTTTAAGGTTTTTTTTAAGTATGTTGAAATGAGGTTTTTTGTTGCATTTGTGTCACATTTGTGATTGTGTTTGATCAGATTTTACAGTCTACGACTATGCTGACCCTCACAAAGGAAGTAACGTTGTTAGTGCATCCGTTACTCATTGCAAAACAAGACCATCTGGTCGACTTCAGAAGGCTGCCACAAATGCCTGGCGAACAGAGGGTTAGTCTGTGACGGTTTATTATTGACTGTCAGTTTGCAGACATGATGTAATAATTGACTGTGTGGTATAGTATCTTAGTTATTTTAGGTTATCTGTTCCATGGCTTGTTGCTTTTGTCATTATTTACCATTTCTGTTGCTAACTCTATACCTGTTCCTAACCCTAACTGTGAACCTGATAGTAGCCCAATAACTTGAAAGCCATTCGATATCTGATGCATTGTTAATCGTGATTTGGTAACATGTGTTAATAATTGAGAATTTGCATCTGAACGTGATAAATGTGTGACATTTTAATGTCACCAAAATCTACTTTCGACTGCATATTTACTGGAGTCATATGACTATAACTGTTCTATTTAAAAAATTAACACTTTGAGATTAATAGTGATTTTGGCGTTTGTATGACTGGTGGAATTTTTAAAAAAGTTGTCTTGGATTTTAAAATGTTCTTAGGGTAGGATTTCAGCTAACACAGGCATGTTTGGCTAGTTACTATTGAGTGGTAGCAGTTTTTTTTAATTTCAACATTATGTAGAAGATCATGACACTTTTTATTTTTCACATGCATTTGTCAGTTCGATTCCTTAAAATTGAATGTAAATTTCAAATTTCAGTAAGATACGTTGGGGGGGGGGCTTTGGGATCGGGGCATTTTACCACATTCGCAGTCGACAGCTTGGCAATTCAACAGTCATAGACCAAGAAACCTAATCACAATTGGACTTATGGCCTTGTTTTGGGCCTGGCCTCAAATTCTGAGTTATTATTCAATTAAATTGTTTGATATGTGCCTATATGTTTGTGTCATTGTAGCAAAAGAACTACGTGGCCATTCAGTGATGCATCAGTCTTGGCTGACATCATCAACTGGTAATGCTCACGATGTCAGTGATGAAGATGATGATGAAGTTGATCTATCAATAGCAGGCAAGTATTAATGAATACAGACTCTGTTAGAAGGACAGTCAAAGAACGCAATCCCCTGCCAGTGTTACGTTGCTTTCTGCAGAGGTTTCCCTATTTGCCACTGGTGAGCAATAGAGCCTACAGTTTAATGCGGAAAATTTGCAGGACAATCCATGTAAAATTCAACAGCTCACCGCGGCAAAATTATCCAAATTCTGCAGCTCACTGCAGCTTTTAATTTGTAAGTTAACTGAGCTCTGTCTTGTTCAAAAACTTTACTTTTGGAAGGGCCAACTGGCATTGTAACATTGTGCTGAGTTATGCTACTAACGTACAAAGAAAATTATGTATATTTTTTTTGCTTTATCTGTCAAGTTGTGTTGCATTTATTTACGATTGTGCCATATTGCAATAGCTATTAGTAGGGCCCACAGCTTTTGCCAGTTCAGTTTGATTTTTTTGTGACAAAAATATGTTAAGTCAAATATTATACTAATTGCCAGTGAATTTTTAATTTCTGTAAAATTCTACGAAATTCAGCAGAAATATGGAAATTTCTCGGCGAAGAGAAAATTCCACAGCTTGGCTCGAAATTCCATGGCCCACGGAGAACTGTGGGCTCTACGCTGGGTCCAGATGCTAATTTAGGTCACAACCAAAATCTAATTGACTCTCAGTTGGTTGTGTCACGTCAAACTTTGCCTGGAAATTTTTAGCCAAATAACTTTTTGTGCAGTTCTGCTAACAAACAAATCAACACATAAATGAATAAGTAAACATCAGTGATCACATCACATCCTCGGTAGGAAATAATGAAGACAGCTTTTGATGATGGTGTCTTGCTGTTACATCGATGTGTGTAGAGTAGAATGTGCCTGGCTCAATGATAAAGCTACGTTTCCTAGTTTTAAGCACATTTTTAAAGTACCCGAAAACCTCAGATGAGAGGGCTACAAGCGACAGGCGTAGCACTAGCAATTGACTCTTGATATTAGAAAAAAGTCATTCTTGTGGTACTATTATTTAACCTGTTTGGAAGTTACTGGTTATTAAGCATCCAAAATTTGGCTCAATTTTCAATGACATTAAATTTTAATCACAATAATATCTCTGGAACAGAACAAAATATTGACAGTCGGAAAACAGTGTTGTAAACTACGATTTTTCCTAGGTAAAGTCCTGTGAGTTAATTTTGTGAACTTTGGTCCATGAATGACAAAAAATTGCCCATATAGGGCAGCCGTTGGCTCTGCAGTAGTGATGATTTGATATGTCGAAAATATCGATATATCATTTTTGATATATCATATCGTATGGTTGAAAAAAATATAGATTTTTTCAATATATCGCAATATTCAAAAATATCGTGATATGTCCTTCAGTTTCTTCACTACACTGCGTGACTGGAAAGAGATTACAAATGGGACGAGTTAATGGTGTCGTAATTTAAAAACAGTCGTAATATAATTTCATCTATCAGCACATTTTTATCTTCTAAATAAAGAATACTGCCTTGCTCAATGTTCACTTCTTATTCTTATGCTTGTATAAGATTTACATACTTATTATTTAAAAATATAGATATCGATATCGCAATATTTTGTAAAATATCGTATTGATATCATACCAAAATTGAAATCCTGATATCGAATCAGCACTATTCTGCAGTGCACTATCTAGTTGTAATGTGTCGTTGTCTTTGATTAGGTAATGGCTTCACGCCTGTTAAGCAACGATCAGCATCAAAACACCAACAGAATGGATCAAAGCCAACGAGGAGACCAGCTGGTGAAGATGGTCTGGTCTACCCGGTCGACCTGTGGTACTTGATAGGCGGCTTCATAGCCCCAGAGGACGTGCGGACGTTTGCATGTATCTGCCATGACACTCATTCTGTCGTTCACTCGGCTAGATTTTGGCTCTGTCTGTATCGCAGGTCTGCTTGCTATTGATTCTCATTTTACAAATTGAGCTGATATGTTTTCATAGACACTGCATGCATATATTAATATATTTTGAATAGTCAGTCTGTAGATACATTTTGGATCAGGATTAAGGTTAAGCACATGATGGCATAAAATATTGGCAGTGACATGATGTATGTATTTTTTGTCCAAATGTCATTTTACGAGGCAGACGAGACCCCAACATAGTTGCTACGATTGAGAACCCTGAACTGTACAGACAAGCAGTGTTTATTTTCTTTCTTTTCTGATATGATTAAAATATTTAAAAAATAAATGAGAAACATTACTTCTGATATATTATGTTTCAAAGGTGTTTTTATAACTTATTGTTGTTCCATCTGTGTAGGTGATGTGTCTTAGCTCTTAATTCTGTGCTGCTGCCATTATTGCAGTCTTGCACTGTGCAACATCATCCTTGTTTCATTTAGATGCAAATATTGTCATTTTTATTTCTTGTATTTTTTAGGAAATTGTTTTGTTCTCTGTGTGCAGATATTGTCACAGCAGCAACTCTCTGCTGCCATTATCTTTGCAGTCCTTTGCTGTTGAACATCGACCCCATGGACTACGTACTCGAGTCATTCGCGCCTTGTTCCATGTCTATCCACTGCTCTCTGAGCGAGTCGTGGTCCGAGCATTGTCCCAGTCTGACCCACAGAAACTCATCGGACTGCGCTGTGTCCTCGCATGGCAGGAGCGTGCGGGAAAACCCTACTGGAAATTCTACTTCAAGTTTCGTTGCGGCTCTGGTCGACTCAACTGTCCGCTGTCTGTGAAGCGTGGGACCTCAGCCAACGGTCTTCTGTCTCCGTCTGACGTTTTACACAACCCTGATGAGCGATGTGTTATACTAATCATCACCACGCCTCATTTTCTGCCTCTGCCATTAGTGATGGGCCAGGTGTGTTATCTATGGATTTATCTATGTATTTAGGGTAACACGACTTTCGATTATTATAGTTGTATTGATCTGTTATTCGTATTAAGCCAAATGAAGTTATCTAGAAGGTATATGACTCATTTGATGTGATGTTGTATAGTTGGTTGACATTGCATTTCAGTATAGTCTATATCTTTCGATATGCACTCTTCGTGTTTGCTGCTTACATTCTATTGTATCACATGGTCATTGCATTGCATCGCATTATTGCATGGTTGGTTGCAAAATGTTCATCGTTGTTGATTATCAAATCAATCAATCAATCAAAACACATTTGTATAGCGCCGAGGTGCATTGTGTCTCAAAAAAACTGCACCGCTTTTTTGGAATAACTCCGTAAAACACAGTCTGATTTTGACTATAGTTTTTGCCACCTCATCTTAATACTGTCGCTATATTATCTTGTGAAATGCAGAAGTTGCAGTTTGGCCCTTTACAGCAATGAATTCATACTGGATAGTGCATGCATTGGCTCAGAAAAAAAACAGAGACCACAAAGTCATTGAAAATCTGTAATTCAATTTACAGTAATCATATTCATTTTAAGACCATTCATCGACGAAGTGAAATGATGCATCAACAGTGAGTGAGCCGCTCTGTGTCAGCGGTTATTGAACGTGCTGTCGGCAACTGGTGTCAACGTCCACCACTTCCATTTGTGCTGAAGGAGGACATTTTGAGCACATGCTGTAATAAAAATGATGTGATGAGACATGAGTGACTTTTTGATAGATAATAACATTACTCATGTTAGTCGCTATTCAGTTAATCATTTCTGAGCCGACACGTGTGCTATCCAGTAGGAATTCATTGTTGTAAATGGCCAAACTACAACTTATGAAATTTACAGGGTAGTGTAGCAACAGCATTAAAGTGAGTTGGGTAAAACTAGAGTCATTTACGTCGAGTTGTTTCCTGATTTTTCTGCCAAAAATTAACAATATTGGCCAGTGTTTCACAAAGTTATTCAAAAAGTAAGAGTGGCACGGTTTTTTGAGACACAGTGTATTGTATCTGGTGTTGATGCATTATTCTCTATCAGGTGTTGATCAAAGCATCGGTAACGGGCAGCATATTCACGCAGTCACTGCATCTCACGTTCTGCTCGGAGTACATTGAGTCCCACAGTAGATCGGACGTCGCTGGCTCCGTACCGGCTCAGTTTCATCCGTTCATCTCGGCCCGCATTCTGCACTGGTGGCATCCCAGTTACCCACACAGACACTGACGATTCAGTTATTCGCAATGTATTCTTTAAATTTGTCATATTATGTTGACTTTACAGCACCTCTGCTGCTTCTTAAGAATATGATTTCTGGCAATTGCCTCAAATTTGGGCTGTCAAAAAATTTTGTCAGATAATATTTGTGGAAAATTGCAAAATTTGTTGCTGAAAAAACGTTCATTTCAGATAAATTTAAAGGCAAAATTGAAATTTTGAGCACCCATTGTCTTCTCCATCAGAAATTTGGATTGTCTGTTGGAAAAATGCAACTTCTTGCCTTGCCTACTTTTTTTTACCCACAACACTGCTTTACTGATGTGTATTTTCTGTTCTTTTCCCTGATCCACCTATTAGTCCGTCCTGTTGCTTTCTCGGTCAATAACCTTTGTGTGGTCCCGGTCTATGATGTGGTTGAGAGAAATGGCATGGTCTGTGACTGCCGACTTGTTGTGCTCTGAAATGTAAGCAAGACAAATAAAATTTTGCAATTTGATCAATTTTTACGCGTGAAAGCAGCTACTGCTTTCAGCGCGTGTTAGCCATCGCAATTCTGTCTGTCCCTCTATCTGTCACACGGGTGGATCAGTCAGAAACGGTGCAAGCTAGGATCACCAAATCTTGACCATCGGCTGCCCGGAAGACTCTAGTTTCAGGAACAGTAAAGCCTTTCCATAATTTGAAGGGGGTCACCCCGAACGAGAGCACTAAATGAGAGTGGGTGGGCAGAATTTTGCAATTTTTGGCCAATAGCCGCTCTATCTCAGTAACGATGCAAGATAGGGTCTAGGTTACTATTAATCACTAATATGAAATCGTACACCAGTTCTCGATTGGCGCCGAATTCAGTGACCTTGAATGACCTTGAACGCCAAAATAGGGGGTTTTATTGATTTTTTGGCAATTTCGGGCTGCGACACAAGTCTATATCATTCACATTCACAAGGTGGCACCACGGAACTATTGTTATGCGATCCAGATAGAGAATTTGGTATTTGTATATTAACTTAGCGTGAACACCCCAATTTTCAGCTAAACTACTGAATCGGAACTGCTATAGGCTTTCGCGCGTGTTGTGAGCATTAGCTCAAATTTCTTGTTGTTTTAACTTTAGAATTTATTCTTATCCCCTTCGACTAAGTAGAAGCTGATACTCCTAGTACATGTTAGCATTGCGTCTGTAATGTATTGTGGGTGATAAATACAGAATAATTTAAGTTTTCTGCTCACTTATTACTCGCACAGAAATTGTTTCAGTATGATTGTACTGAAAGTTTGTTATTATTGTTACAGCTTGTTATGTGCAGTTGATATGAATGACTCATTGATGTGTGAAAAGTTTCGAATAAGCCTTGCTTTGTTTTAGTATAAATTATTTGTGTTGCAGAGTTAGGCATAAGGAAGATGCTAGTTTCTTGATAGTCAGTTACTATAGCACACGTAATTCATATGCTATGTTTATTCAACTTGGTCCATTTTTTCTGTAGTTGGGGTTTGGCTGATTCCTAGATGTAAACCTTCTTGGTTTTATCATTATCTTTCAGAGTTTATTAAGCGAAAATCATCAACACATCTATGCATAAATAGCCCTGCATAGCATTTAGGACAGGGGTCTCAAACTCGCGGGCCGCATGCGTGAAGGCGTCATTTGCGGCCCGCGACACATTATCTGAAATTCTAAAAATTTAGGATAAAAATAAGTCGTTTTATTCATACTACAGCATTTTTCCAGTAACCCAGCGAAACTACTATTTTTTCTCATTTGCGTTCTCTTTAGTAAAGCTGCATGCTAATGCTGGCAGCGACCAACACTGGCGTTGGCAACTTGGACCATTTCTCATCTCTTCAGGTGGTAGGCCTACGTGTAAGTGAAGTTAAGCCACGGCGGATAAAAGATTGTGCAGATGTCACTTCTGGATTTCTTGCAAAGTTCTACCGATGTTTTAAAGAGTTCAATAATCTTAAACCACAGTTTGCACTCTTTGCCACTCCGTTTGATGTTGACGCAGAAAGCGTTTACGAAGAATTCCAGACGAAGGTATTGGATTTGAAGTGTGACAAGCAGAAGCAGAAGTACACGGATATGGGTGTTCCTGATTTTTACATTTGTTTTCTCAGAAAAAAGTGTCCAAAATTAGTTTCTGCAACCTCCGAAATAACTTAATGGCGATGTTTGGCTGTACATACGTTTGTGAACACTTCTTCTCATCAATGGAGATCAACAAATTTGCTTTGTGATGTGATCAAGACTCACTAGTAAACGTCTGAATGCAACATTGCAATTGGCTAACACCCGTGATTTCAAGACTAACGTCGACTCTCTGGTTTCTGCCAA
>Ga0056128_1001687_pt1 | contig 25207 bp, 20 predicted proteins | sample WorMetLIZISLAND2_FD_71113 | JGI IMG/M metagenome (GOLD analysis project Ga0056128, IMG submission 71113) | Marine gutless worms symbiont microbial communities from Max Planck institute for Marine Microbiology, Germany - Olavius geniculatus... ... | reverse complement strand
ACATTATCATATTCGTTTAATACATTAACTTGACAGAACGCAAGCATGTGCACAGGTTATGCCTAACATACATGTACAGTAAATATGACTTTTAAAAAGTCCACAAAACTATGTACAAATGTTGCTAAAACAAACACGTCAATTAAACAGTAATGATGATAACAGCAAAACAGCAACAAAGATTGGAATATGGGATTGCCTAAAATCTAGTAACTAGTAAAAAATATGATAAAAGTTTTGCAATCACTGTGATTATGTTCAGTGATTCACTCATTTGCCGGTGTAACTTGCCCGTATCATTGTACCGTATGCCATAAGGAAACTGCAAAATAAAGATATGTCAAAGAAATACCACGAATAAGTCGTTAATAGATTTTAACTTTTAGAAAATGCAAAAGACTTGAAAGAACAGTAAAAACTCTTCATGCAGGCAGTGAAAGACAGTGCAGAGACTGTATTAGGCAAAAAACAAGGCACTAAAAAGAGAGGTGGATATCTGACAATTTATGGGATCTGATTGCCAAGCGTAAAGTTGCCAAATCAAAAAGAAACCAAGCTAGGACACGCCAGAAATAGACTGACGAAGACCTAGAGTTCAGAAATCTGGACAAAAAAGTGAAAAAGAGCTGTCGTAAAGACAAGAAAAAGTGGCTAAAAACAAAGCAGCTAAGGCACAACATGCAGCTGATATGAATAACTCAAAGACTTTATACCAAATAGTTCGGAAACTGTCTGGCGCCAGAAGCGGCAGTGATATCCCTATCAGAGGTAAAGATGGTAAAACTTTAGCTTCAAGCGAAAAGCAAGCTAAAAAATGGACCGAACACTTCGCTGAGGTACTGAACCAACCTGTTCCTGTAACTCGTTTCGAGTTTAACCAGAAGGAGGTCGCACAACAGTTGGATGTAAGTGAAGCAGACTTCACAGTACAGGAGGTTATTAAAGCCATAGTTAAACAGAAGAATAATAAAGCAGCTGGAGTAGACGAGATTCCCACCAAACTCCTTAAACACAGCCAGGATGAATCAGCAGGAAAGCTGACAAATGTGTTCAACACAATATGGCACAAAAAAGATGTTCCGGATGACTGGCGACAAGGTATAATTCTATCTTTACCCAAGAAAGGTTGCCAGAGTAATTGCAACAACTAGCGAGGAATCACTTTGATGTCAGTCTCCGGGAAAACATTCTGCACAGTGCTCCTAAACCGTCTGAGCTCAGGTTGACAGACTCCTTCACGAGAAGTAAGTTGACTTCCGCCACGACCGATCATGCAGCGAGCAAATATTTACACTTAGGAACATTATGAAACAGTGCAGAAAGTTTCAGACACCTTTGTTTGTCAACCGTATCGACTTCAAAAAGGCTTTCGACAGTATCCACCGTGAGTCATTAGGGAAAATCCTCAAACTGTATGGTATTTCAGACAAATTCATCAACATCTTCAAATCTCTGTACCGCCACACGAATTGCTGTGTTAAGACACGCGATGGTTTTACCGGCCTGATTCATGTCATCACAAATGTCGTCAAGGCTGCATCCTTTCACCCCTGTTGTTTCTAACCTGAATTGACTACGTCATGAGAAAGGCACTGAACTACCCAGAGTTTGGAATTCCTTGGGGTCGTGGAAAGTTTACAGACTTAGACTTTGCGGATGATGTTGCACTTCTGAGTCACTTTGCCACCATGCTTCAACAGATGACTGACAACCTGAATACCACCGCGGAAAAGGTAGGACTACGGATTAGCTGTAAAAAATCCAAGGTGTCAACGGTTGGTGCAACATCACCCACCCCAACAATTGGTCAACAAACATTGGAGGGCGTAAGTGAGTTTCAGTATCTGGGGAGCATCATCTCCACCGAGACAGACGTTGAGATTGATACCTGTGCGAGAATAGGCAAGGCAGCAGCCACCTTCCAACGTCTTCGAAAAATATGGTCAAGCCACTTCATCAACCTCGACACCAAACTTCGGCTGTACACGTCCATAGTCATCCCAACTGTGCTGCACGATTGTGAGACTTGGAAGAGCACATTCAACACACGGCAGAAACTAGACGTTTTTTTACCTGAGGTGTCTCCGCACTATTTCGGAAATATCATGGCGTGACCACATTTCCAACGACGAAGTCCTGCGAAGAGTTGATTTGGGAAGCTTATCTAAGATAGTACGACAAAAGAGGCTGAGATTTGCAAGTAACATCTTACGTCTGCCTGAAAGCAGACCAGTCTACAAAGCCATAAATTGGCTACCTGACAACGGCAAACGCAGACCAGGAAGACCGACGAAGACCTGGCGGGCAACATTTAAAAAAGACCTTCAGGATATGGGGCTTACCTGGATGGGTGCAAAGAAATCTGCCAGCGGCGGACCGAAATGAAGAAAGCTCTTCGCCCGATGTTCCGGCAGGAACTGGAGAAACTAAGTTTTGAGGTCTAAGGAACTCCATCGTTGTATGACTGCGCTTGCGTGTAAATATTTGCTTGAGCATATTGTAAGCTAATGTGTAATTGATTTTGCAACTTAATATTGTTAATTGTTATTGTTGTGATAAAGTTTACTGCACTTTACGTTGTAAATCTAGGTGAAACGGCTACATTTAATTTGGACAGTCTTTGCAATTGTATAAACTCTGTTGTAGCAGCTACCAAATCTGTATCTACAGTAGATGATCTGAGTTGATCTGGGAAACTGTGCTTGTGATTAGCTATTGCACCTACATTGTCTTGCACTTGCTTGCATATTTTGCTGTTATTAAATTTTTAGTCCGCCCGGAAGCGATAGCTTGCGAAGCGAACTTAAGTTTTGATGCGGTTTTTCTTTTTTTTCCTCCTCGCGTAATCTTCGAGCTCCGTAGGCCGATCGGAGCAAAATTTTGCACGATGCTCGGTGCTGCGTTCAATTTTATAATATCCGTCCAAAATTTTGAGGGAGCCTTTCAAAGAAATATTTAGGGACCAAAAACATGCAAAATTTGGTTCAATTTCGGTCGACTTCAAAGTTCGGCGACGAATATCTTCGGAACTTATGAAGATATTCAGAATCGGTGAGTTAATTTTTTGACAGCGATTTCTTTCGCGTTAGGCGAAACAAGTCCGGTGAAGTTTAATTAAGTAACATTAGAGATCTAGATGTGGAAATGTACCCACCGAAAACGCATTTTTCGGAAGACCATATTTCGGTTCCTGGGGGGTGTTGCGCTAGAAAATAACCAAGTTTTACTAGCGCACCCTTTACCCACCGGGGACGGGGGCCACCTTACAATTTTTTTTCAAAGGGGAATAAAAAAATTGGCTTAAAATGCAATAAATGAGCGCTTATAACTTCAGAGATAGGGGGTGTAGCCCCACGAAACTTTGGCACTTGACGTGTCTTTCGGTTGGGTGTTAACGCAAGTACAACATTTGGGGGCACACCCCACCCCCTTAAAATTTCGCAGGGCAAAAAAAACGTTCAAAAATCGGTGCGATTTACGACATTTTTCGAGTTTGACCGCAAATATTTTTGAACTGGATAGAGATATTGACAAGCGGTAAACGGCGTTATCAAATAAGTTAATTCCGCGTTAAACAAAAAATTGTGTAAACTTCGGTCTTCTACGAAATAAGTTATAAGCGCTCATTTTGACCCACCCAAAGCGCATTATTCGGAAGACCATATTTCGGCCCCTAGGAAATGCAGCGCCCCCAAATTTTTACACGCGCTAGAGAATGACCGAGTCTTACTAGCTCATCCCGCACCGGGGACGGCGGTTTCCTTACAACTTTTTTTAAAAGGTGTTTAAAAATTGGCTTAAAATTCAATAAATGAGCGCCTATAACTTCGGCGTTAAAGGGTGTAGCCCGACGAAACTTTGACACTTGACGTTTCTCTAGGTTGGGGTGTTAACGCAAGTACAACTTTTGGGGGCACCGCCCCCCTCAAAATTTTCGACAAGCAAAAACGTTTAAAAATCGGTGAGATTTACGACAACTTTTGAGTTTGACTGCAAATATCTCTGGAAGCGATGAAGCTAGCAACAAAATCTAAACGGCGTTGACGAGAACGATCTTTTCGGCGTTGAAAAAAATTTTTATAAAATTCCGCCCACCACGAACAAAGTTATAAGCGCTCATGTTGACCTACCCAAAGTCGACAATGCGCGTTCGGCGTATGCCAATGCATTTAAGTACAGGCCACGCGACTTTGATGTCGGGGGAATTTTACCCCCTCCCGCTAATTTTTTTCCAGTTGGACTTAGGACGCCGAGCGGACTCACGTTGGGCTTTGCCCCAAATTTCTAGTTTTTTTTTCCTCGCGTAATCTCCGAGCTCCGTCGGCCGATCGGCGCGAAATTTTGCACGATGCTCGGTGCTGCGTTCAGTTTTATAATCCCGGTCCAAAATTTTGGGAGAGCCTCCCTAAAAAATTTTCAGGGGCCAAAAACATGCAAAGTTTGGCCCGATTTCGGTCGACTTCGAAGTTCGGCGGCGAGTATCTTTAGAAGAGATGAAGATATTCATAATCGGTGAGTTACTCGTTCAACAGCAATTTCTCGCGCGTTAGGCGAAACAAGATCGGTGAAGTTTGGTCCAGTAACCTTGAAGATCTAGATGTGAAATTGTACCTAACGAAAGCGCATTTTTCAAAAGACCATATATCGGCCCCTAGGGAATGCTGCGCCCCCAAATTTTTACACGCGCTAGAAAATAACCAAGTTTTACTAGCGCACTTTCACCGGGGACGGGGGCCCCCTTACAATTTTTTTAAAGGGTGGTCAAAAATTGGCTAAAAATGCAATAAATGAGCGCTTATAACTTCGGAGTTAGAAAGTGTAGCCCGACGAAACTTTGGCGCTTAACGTGCTTCTAGGTTGGGGTGTTAAAGCAGGTACAATTGTTGGGGGCACCGCCCCCCTTAAAATTTGGGAGCGCAAAAATCGTCGAAAATTTAGTACGTTTTACGACAACTTTCGAGTTTGACCGCAAATATCTCTGGAACCGATGAAGATAGGGACAAAATCTAAACGGCGTTGACGAGAACAATCTTTTTTGCCGTTGAACGAAAAAAAATAATAAATTTCGGTTTGCGACAAACAAAGTTATAAGCGCTCATGTTGACCTACCCTAAGTCGCATTTTTCGGAAGACCATATTTCGCCTTTCTAGGGGGTGCTGCGCCCCCAAATTTTTACACGCGCTAGAAAATGACCAACCCTTACTAACGCACCCTTCAAAGGGGACGGGGCCCCCTTACAACGTTTTTTAAAGGGGGGTCAACAATTGGCTTAAAATGTAATAAAGGACCCCGTATAACTTCGGAGTTAAAGGGTGTAGCTCGACGAAACTTTGGCACTTGACGCGCCTTTAGCTTGTGGTGTTAACGCAAGTACAACTTTTGGGGGGCAACGCCCTTTTAAAATTTTGGATTGCAAAAAGCGTGCAAAAATCGGTGCGATTTACGACAACTTTCGATTTTGAGCCAAATATCTTTGGAACTGATCTAGATAGCGACAAAATCTAAACGGCGTTGACGAGAACAATCTTTTGGCGTTAAGTAAAAAAATGGTAAAATTTTTCCACTGCGAACAAAGTTATAAGCGCACATGTTGACTTATTTTAAGTCGACAATGCTCGTTCTGCGTATGCCAATGCATTTGAGTTCGAGCCACATGACTTTGATGCCTCGGAAAATTTACCCCCCCATCCTAATTTTCCCGCAGTCGGACTTAGGGCGCCGGGCGAACTCACGTTGGGCTTTGCCCCAAATTTCTAGCTTTTTTTCAACGCGAGATCTCCGAGATGCGTGGGCCGACCGGCGTGAAATTTTGCAGAATGGTCAGTACTATGCCCAGTTTTATAATGCCGGTCCAAAATTTCGGGGGCACACCTCAAAAAAATTTCAGGGTCTATAAACATGCAAAATTCAGCCTGATTTCGGACGACTTTGAAGTTCGGCGGCGAATATCTCCGAAACGGATGAAGATATTCAAAATCGAATAGCCATTTTGCTTACCGCGATTCCTCATGCGTTAGGCGAATCGAATCCAGTAAAGTTTGATTTCGTAACCTTGGAGATCTTGATGTGAAATCGTACCCACCAAAAGCGCATTTTTTCGGAATAATATATTTCGGCCGCTAGGGAGTGCTGCGCCCCCAAAGTTTTACACGCGCTAGAGAATGACCAAGTCTTACTTGCGCATTCTTTACCGGGGACGGGGCCCTTTTACACCTTTTTTCAAAAGGAGTCAAAAATTGGCTTAAAATGCAATAAAGGAGCGCCTATAACTTTGGAGTTAGGGGGTGTAGCCCGACGAAACTTTGGCACTTGACGTGTCTTTAGGTTGGGGGTGTTAACGCAAGTACAACTTTTAAGAGCGCCGCCCCCTTAAAATTTGGCAGGGCAAAAAACGTTCAAAAATCGGTGCGATTTACGACAACTTTCGAGTTTGAGCGCAAATATCTCTGGAACTGATAAAGCTAGCGACAAAGTCTAAACGAAAAAACAAAGGAAACGAAGCAAGAACGCTATTGCATAAATATATTATATAAAAAAAACAGCAAGCATTGTATTTAGTGTTGTATAAGCGCTGATGTAAAACGGCAAAAATCAAAAAATATAAGCACGAACTAACGACATTTAATCACGCCTTATGCGGCAGCAACAAGCTGTTGTATAAGCGATGTGGCAAGTCAATGGAAAGACCAAAATTTCGACTCCCTACAGCTCCCACATTTTTCAACCGATTTTAATAAAAAAACTCAAAACAAACAAAGGTATTTGGTATACGACCCCACAGGCAAAATTTGGTTGATGTGGGACGACGGAAAGGGGGTCTACGTAGGTAGAACATTTTCCGTTACTTTTTGTGTTCTATCTATCTATCTATCTGTCAGGCCGTGTTGTTTTTCAGTCAGTTTGTCACCGGCCACCGAACGGTATGTGTATGACACTTGCGAGAAACCGAGTCGTCGATTTCTTTTCGCGTCAGAATAAGCTCGATGTCTCTATTTTTCGCTGCTTGTTCGTGACTGTGCTGTATTTATTTGTCGATTTAGTTGTCGGTCATTGTTGATAGCGACTTCATTTACCAGTGTGTCAGCATGACACTGTCGTTGTATTGTTCGCTGTACCTGTGCGTGTGTGACTAGGTGTTGGCCTGTAAGTTATCCTAAGCTGTATTGACTTACGTTATGTGACAGTATTTTCTATACCTGTCAGTATCAGTTCATAGGTGTTTACCAATCAGAGGCCGAGTTGTAAACTCAGCGCCACTTTAAGTAGGTCGGGAATTAAATGCTGTGCTTGTGATTGGTTAGGCCAAACAGTAATTAGGTTGTCGCTTTATCTGCGGCGCGCAAACGAGTTGTTTGAGATCAGTTGTTGTTCTGACGGGTTGGAGAACAGTTGTGTTCTGTGGCGGACCAGAATGGTCTTGCGTGTGATGGCATGCGTAAATGTTAAGGTCGTATAGCCTTTGATTTGGCTTTTGTATTAGCATTACGGTTCTTGTGTAGATCCTAGATATAGAGTTGCTTATATTGCGAGGCCTGTGTGGATCCCTAGAATATCGATAGTAACAGGATACTCGGATAAACCCGATAGTGGTGTAACGAGGGAAAGAGACTCATGTGTGAGCTCCTAGACTTTGAATAGTCTAAATTTGAGCCCCGGTTTATGTGGCTTAGTTGTATGTAGATTTATTTGTGATTGTTTCATATGATATGGGATTGTGTTGAGTATTTCGTAACTGTTGATTTCGTATTTAAATTGTGTAATGTGTAACTGTGGAACTGTGTAATTGATTTATTGATACGAAAGTTTGAACAGTCTCTTGATTTATTGAACTGTTTGCTTAAATTTGCAGCTGCGACTGCTGGACGATTGGAACTGTATATTCATGTGTTTGTTCTTTTTTTCGCTATTATTTTGCTGTATATATGTTTGCTATTAAAGTGCATTATTATTTTATTTCCATTTTTGTTGCTGATTTACTTGAGCATTAGGCCTAAGTTTCACTCTAAGCTAAGTCTAGCGTAGGCCTAAGATCAAATCTCATAAGGCAACCTTACACTATCCATTTTTTTTGTATTCTTGCTCACGCCTACAGGTCACACCAGAAGACCGATCACGACCGTTTATGGCTCAAAACGCGTGTTTCCGCGGAAGGTACACCCTTTTGGGGGTCTTGATAATAAAAATAATATTTGGGGGTCAAAACTCCTCAAAAATATGATTTTGGGGGCCTGAATAGGCATTTTAAGCCAAATTTGCAACATTTTTGAATTGTGATATTTCGATCAACACAAAATTTGAAGGTCAATTTCAGGTGTACAAATAGACTTTGTGGGTAGTCCAGCATTACAAAATTATAATTGAAGATGGTGGCAGCCGCCATCTGGATTTTTTCACTAACATCAGTAACTCAGCCGCCGATTGACGTAGATAAATAAAATTATGCAGTGATGTAGACGGCTGCCACCGGAAATAGACCACTTAACCAAAATGGACAAAAATGATAAATTTAAAATGGCGGCGGCCTCCATTTTAAATTTTATTTATTTTTCATAACTCGTTTTTTTTTACTATTGCACATATTTGCACGAAATTTGGCACGCGTATTACCCAGGAGGTCCTACATGTACGTAAGCCAAAATATTGAACAAAAATTAAATCCAGTCAAGCCGCGTTGGTTTTTAGTCAGCTCGACTGTCGAGATGTGTATGTCACTTGTGTGAGAACAAGCTGACGATTTATTTTAGCTTCAGATAGCGAGCTTTATCGCTGTTTGTTTGAGTGCGGTAGCGATTATTTGTCGACTTATTTCGCCTGTCGTTGTTTGTAACAAATCTGTTTTACTGTTGCCGGACTTCGTCTATCAGTGTGTTTGCATATCACTGTGATTCCATGTTTTTGTATTATTGACTGTACTTGTCTTTGTGTAACTAGGAGTTGGTCTGTAGGTAGCAATTATATTAATACGGCTTACGTTATGTGTTAGTGTTTTCTTTACCTGTAGTGGGCCGTCAGGCATCAGACCATAGGTGATTGCCAATCGAAGGTCTAGCTGTAGTCCTAGCCCCGCCTCACTTATGACGTGAGTTAAATGATTGTATTGTTATTGGTTAGCTATGACGAAACCAATCTATAATTAGATTGTCGTTTAGAGGAAACGCGAAAACGAGCTGTTTGATATCATTTGTTGGTGTGATGCTGACCAGAAAGGTCTTGTTTGTGAGGTATGTGTGAATGCCTAGGTTGTATGGCCATTAATATGGCTTCGTGATGATAATAGGGTGCTTGTGTAGACCCTAAAGGTAGAGTTTGACAGACTGGGAGGCCTGTGTAGATCCCTAGTGGGGCGTATCGAAGGGAGGAGCCTCCTGTGCGAGCTCCTAACTCTGCATATATTGTGATATTCAGCCCTTTATATGCGGCTTGGTAATGCGTATATTGCTTGTGTTTGGTTGTCATGTATTCTTCTTTCAATTCAACTATTCGTCAGTTTATATTTGACTTTTCGATATGTCGATGTGACATCTCTGTTTTAAGCAGTGAAATTGAATAGTCTGATGATTTGATTTGAGATATCTTTACTAGCAGCTGCTACTGCTTGATGGTTTGACTGACTATTCGTAATTCTGTTCATATTTCGTTTATTGCATTGCATTTATATGATAATTCGCACGCTGTACATATTTTGCTTATTTAATTACATTATCGTTTTATTTTTATTTTTGTGTTTAGTTACTTTAGTATTACGCCTAGGTTAACTCTAAGTTAAGTTTATCGTGGGCCTAAGATCAACCTCACCAAGACGATCTTGCATCCATGATAACGGAGGCCGCCATCTTAAATTTTTGCAGAAACAGCAATATCTCGGCCGCCGATTAACGTAGATGAATGAAATTTTGCACTGATGTAGCCGGCTGCCACCGGAAATAGAAAATTTGACCAAAATGGACAAAAATGATAAATTCAAAATGGCGGCGGCTGCCATTTTAAATTGTATTTATCTTTCATAATTCGTTTGCTATTGCACACATTTGCACGAAATTTGGCACGCGCATTATCCTGGAGATCCTACATACAGGTATGCCAAAATACTGAACAAAAACTAAATCTAAAATGGCGGACGCCGCCGTCGTGGATTTTTGCACAAACAGCGATATCTCCGACACCGCCGATTGACGTAGATGAATGAAATTTTGCAGTGATGTAGCCGGCTGCCACCGAAAATAGATTATTTTACCAAAATAAACAAAAATAATAAATTTAAGATGACGGCGGCCGCCATTTTGAATTTTATCTATCGCCCATAACTCGTTTACTATTGCATATATTTGCACGAAATTTAACAAGCGTATTACGCTGGTGGTCCTACATGCAGGTATTCCAAAATATTGAACAAAAATTAAATCCAAAATAGCGGCGGCCGCCATCTTTATTTTTGCACAAACAGCTATATCTCGGCCGCCGATTGACGTAGATGAATGAAATTTTGCAGCCATATTGAGGACTGCTACGGGAAATGGGACGTTTGACCAAAATAAACAAAAATAATAAATTCAAGATGGCGGCGGCCGCCATTTCAAATTTAAGTTATCGTTCATACCTTGTTTATTATTGCACGTATTTGCACAAAATTTGGCATGTGTATTACGTTTAAGGTCCTACATACAAGCATGCCAAAACATTAAACAAAAATAAAATTCAAGATGGCGGCGGCCGTTATTTTAAATTTTATCCATCGTTCACAACTCGTTTACTATTGCTCATATTTTACTAAATTTGGCAAGTGTATTGCGTTGGAGGTCAGCAGTGTCGCAGCGCGCTTGTCAATCAAAGGTAATTGATATTTTTTTGGTGTGGCACGGCAGTGCGGCGAGTTCTCTTTATGACGTCAGGACATCTGGTCAAGTAGTACGCGGCTGTCTGTTTTAGTGCGTGTAACGTCTTTTGATTGACAGCCAGTGAGCGGCGTGCATATCTGATGTGTGATAGATAATTAACTGGGTGAAGACCCATAGGATGGTCGTTAGGTTTTTAAGGTACTCGTTTTACGTTCTCGTAAGGTTGTCCGTGGTTAATTACATACACGCTAACCAAGTTCACGGGTAAACGTAAAAGTTGGTATGTGATACATGATACTGTGCTATGTTCAAGGCCTAATTCTGCTGAGTTTCGTAGGTCGCCTTATCATCTATGTGTCATCTATGTTCAAATTTTGTCACTAATTTTTAGTAGTCTATTTTATCTTTATTTTCGTAATGGCTCGTACATGCCATCTAGCTGTAAAATAGCCACGCTGCTTGGTCTCATGTTAGCGGTCACATAGTTTAAGGTTAGGCTAAGTCTGTCCGCGGTTGGACAGCGTTCGGCCGGGTAAACTGAGCCTTGGCTAGCTTCTACAACGTAGTTTTATTTTTTCCGTTTTTTGAGATCTAGAAAGTTGTTTTCAGTCGGTCAGTTCCGTACTAAATATCTTCCACTGTCTGTCCGTCAGCTGTCAATCAACTGAGGCAATTGATTCTGGTGCGTGATGCGTGGCGCGTCCACGGCGGCGTTTCTTTGAACCGCTTAGGAGTAGTCAGTGATTGACATTTGCGGTGTTGGTTTCTTGGAACGGTGGAGTGGGGGTGCCGTTTCTTCAGTAGATATGGCGCCTGCCTGTCTGTCGGTGCATGCGTGGAGGGCGCACCTGTCTGGCGCCAGCCTGTCTGGTCATACACTGTCTGTCACAGTGGACGATTTCATGACGTCACAGCTTCGCTGTCTGTTCTAGGCCGTTCATTGTTCTAGTAAGTAATTAAATTGACTACCATTAGTTGGACTGTCTGTTCGCGCACGGACCATACGCTGTCTATTATAAGCCGTCCATTCATTTAATTTTATTGTAGTAATCAATTAATTTTCAGTCGGCTAATGGTAGTCAATTTACAAATGCAGATACGTTCTGCTGGCGAGCCTTGCCTTTTTGTAGGATCGGACAATATTTTCACTTTTATTTTGTTTTCTTTATTCATGGTTCATAAGCCATTCGCTAGTGGCGTAACTTTTATCTAGGGCCGTTAGTCGTCGGGGTGCGTGCGTCGGCGTGTGAGACGGCCGGGCTGAGGAAGCCGGGCTCCCTACGCTGAGCGTGTACGCCCTCGATCTCGGTCCTGAGTTATTTTAGCGAAGTTCTTCTAATTTTCTTTTTATCGGGAGGGATCTGACTCTTGGCCGTATCGGCCAACTGTTGGTAAAGTTAAATAGGTGTTTTTATTAGTTCTTCTTAGTCTCTATTGGGCGGGCCTATAGTTACAGGCTGTAACGGCCGTATCTTCTAGGCTGCGTTCCACTTGTTATTTTTATGAAGATTAATTTTTCCACGCGCATGTAAATAGACTATAAGCCTACGTTATTTCCGTTGTAGTCGTTGCTGAAATTTCTTATTTCATTTTATTAAAGACGCGCGATACGCGCGCGTGCTCCAGATACTACAAGCTGTGCTGTGTGTGCGTGTGTGCGAGGGACATGTTTACTATGCGTGTGTGAGTGAATGGTAGATTCCTCATGTTAAATCTTATTTTTCCAAAATTCAGCTACTCAATTAATATTTTCTGGGTAAAAAGTTTTTTTTTCAAAATTTTTATATCTCTAGGCTTAGGTTGGCTGGGTCTCGGCTGGAGGCTTAGCTAACACCGGGTCATGTTGAGAAATCATAGTTTAGATAGGCATTTAGAAATTTTTGGAATGCTTGATTGTAATGTTATTTTATGCTGTTATTTTGATCTTATTTGCGGTGTAAATGGGGTATTAGGTATCATGTTGCTAAGTTGTAGTTTGTATTCTTTTAGTAGTATGGCTGTCTCTATCGTGGATAGGCCTTAGCCATAGAGGTTCCCACTCTCTCAGGTAGGAGGAGAGTAGTTGTTGGGATGTCTTCTTAGTGGAAATAGGCCTTTTTGTTGCTATAGTACTTGCCACGTGTAACCTGGCGCTGACTGGCCAAAATAGGGTCACGTGACTAAAGTTAGAATGTTGAGTAATATGGACGCAGTCAGATTAGCGTGTTCGATATATTTGTGGCAGTCTTCTGACATTAAAACGACGTACGAGTGTTTATGAGTAACACAAGCAGTCGCAACAATTTAGCTTTACTATCACTAAACTGTCAGTCTTTCCACTAGATGTCTATCTTGTAACTCATCTAAGCTTAATCCTGACAATCTGGGAATTAGTCTCGAAGGTAACCTAACGGGTTCGTATCCAGTTTCCTCATTTAATGTCATAATGTATCTTACAACTAACTAACTAACTCAAGACACAACAGACACGGTAATTTGAATTTCACTCGTGTATTAGTGTTTCCCATAATGATTTATAATTATTGTTTTATTGTAATAATTGTTTCATAGGATACATTATAATCATACTTACAACTCGAACATAATAATAACAAACTAATCTAACAAATTCCACACACACAAACACATACCTACAGTCGACCACTCTGACTACTACTGACTATAGAATGGCCAGCGCTCAATAGCGCGCACTGACTATATAGCAGTCGCAGCAGCAGCCGCATCGCTAGCAGTGTCTCAGCCGCTGCTGCTGCTGCTGACATCTAATTATCCCATACGACACTTGCTTCCCCCATGAAAATTAATTGTCCCCAATTAATTACAAGTGTTGTGAGGTTGCCTTGTAAGATTTGATCCTAGGCCTACGCTAGACTTAGCTTCAAGTTCAACTTAGGCCTAATGCTTAAGTAAACAAACACAAAAATAGAAAAATAAAACAATAAGACAATTTAATAGCGAAGATATATACAGCGAAATAATAACGAAAAAAATAAGCACATGAATATACAGTTTCAAACGTCCAGCAGGCGCAGCTGCAAATTCAAGCAAACAGTTCAGTCAATTAAGAGACTGTTCAGTTTCACTGTTGAACAAGTAAAGTCGCACTACTTTCGTATCAATAACTCAATTACACAGTTTTACAGTTATGCAATACACAGTTCAAATCAATAGTTACGAAATCAATAGTTACGCAATACTCAACACAATCAAATATCATATAAAACAATCACAAATAAGTCTACATGCCTCTTAGTCACTTAAAACGGGGCTCAAATCCAGACTATTCGAAGTCTAAGAGCTCGCACAGGAGTCTCCCATTCTCGTTACACCACTATCGGGTTTATCCGAGTACCCTGTTACTATCGTTACTCAAGGGATCCGCACAGGCCTCCCAATCTACGCAACTCTACATCTAGGGTCTACAGAAGAATTCTATTGTTAGTACAACAGCCAAATTAAAGGCTATACGACCTTAGCATATACGCATGCCATCACACGCAAGACCTTCTGGTCCGCCTCAGAACACAACTGTTCTCAAACCCGTCGAAATAACAACTAATTCAAACGACTTTTTTGCGCGCCGCAGATAAAGCGACAACCTAATTACTGTTTGGCCTAACCAATCACAAGCACAGCATTCAATTTCCGACCTACTTACAATGGCGCGGAGTCTACAAGTCAACCTTTGATTGGTAAACACCTATGAACTGATGCTAACAGGTAAATGAAATACTATCACATAAAGTAAGTCAATACGGCTTACAGTAACTGTTACTTACAGGCTAACTCCTGGTCACACACGGACAGGTACAGCTGGCAATACAACGACAGTGACATGCAGACTCACTGGTAGACGAAGTCGCTATCAACACTGACCGACAACTAAATCGACAAATAAATGCAGCACGGTCACAAACAAGCAGCGAAAAATACAGACAGCGAGCTTATTCTGACGCGAAAATAAATCGACGACTCGGTTTATCACAAGTGTCATACACATACCGTTCGGTGGCCGCTGACAAATTGACTAAAAGACAACACGGCCTGACAAGTGTCATGTTTTTGAATCACATTTTTGTCATGTGACGTGTTGAAGGGTACCAACAACGCATACTGCATAAACATTTAGTTGATTTGTTTCTTTTGCTCTGAGATTACTTTTATGGATTTAAGACATTGTTAAAGTGTTTGTTCAATTGTAATGTGTGAAGTTTAATTTACGTGACACCAGAGTTTTGTAAAGTTTTATTATTAAACTAGACGTGTACATTTTGTATTGTTCCAAACTTAACGTAAAGTTTGATGGCATGATGCGTTAATAACGACGTTGCTTGTGAAGTTTTTAAATTTTTGTGATGCTGGGTATTTTGTTTGAGAGCCCACATAATGTTGGTGTTGAAACTTTGCTGGTGTGTCGTTAAAGTTTATTGTTAGACTAAAATTTTTGGTAAAGTGTCAGATCAGGTGTTTTAAACTTGAAAGTTAATTACTTGAATTTGAGTGTCTTAGAGTTAATTGGTTTGTTGATGCATTATGTTGAGCATTAGTTAATCTATTTCGTGTTTTTGGTCTAACTTGACGCGGGTCAAAAACGTTTAAAACTTCGTAATTACCGATTTGTGTTGTATTTGTTGGTGAAGTCGATTACTTGTCTATTGCTAATTTAGTGTACGTTTTATCAAGAAAAGTTTTTTTTTAAATATTGCTATTGATTCATATTGCGCATGTTGTTTCGTAGTGGTAATAACAAAATCGTTTAAAATTTGAAGTTATATAAAATTCTCGACATATTTTACAGTTTTTATTTTTATTGACCGATTTAAATATTTGTAATTTGGCGTACGAACATGCTTTGATTGTTATCTTAATTCTGTGATTATATAATAATTTGTATATTCGTACTTACAACTCAGACATTATTGATGTCGCGGTTAGTTAGGATACTCTATACGGTGTGGTGGTTGTGCGCTCCAATAGTTGACTGTTGCTGCCACCTTGGGAATAACCTTGCACGTAGTCTATGTATTAGAGTTATTCAGCTATACCTTTGGACTTGAATACAAAATTGTTCTACGAGTAACAATATTGTTGAAAACGTTCATACATAAATGCAGTTAGTTATTATGCTAGTTGGTTAAGGTATAGTGATATTATTTAGTGACATTACAGTATATTGTAATGCAAGGGTCGGATACTCTAGTAAATAAAGTTTCATCTGCAACACAAATGCATATTTTCCCACTACTTTAATTGACGGTCGCTCGTCAGCTCGCTTGGAGAATGGTCGCTTGTCGGCCATTGCAAGTTGTTGGCCATGTGGCGGAATAGACACCAGCTGCCATAAATCATACTCCGCGTCGACGTTACAGCGCGTCCAGTTCCAGGGCAGCTGGCTCTGGCCAACCATCGGCAGCAGAACCGCCGACGTCTCGCCAATCACCTATGGCGGCTAACCCTCTCCCTTCCCCCCGTCCCGCATATTGTATATAATAATAATAATGCGGTTTATTGTGTATGGCAGCCAGTGGCTGGATTGGCATAATACATTATACATACATACATACATACAAGGCAACTTACTAATACTTACAATAATTATATACAATGCAATAAAAAATAGTCAAGCGTAAAAGAAAGAAATACAAACACAGCAATCATAGTCATGGTCACAGTAATAAACAATTATATACAGAATGTTATTACAAAAATTACCTGATGTGACGCGCAGACACTCAAAACGCTGCCAGCTAGAACTAAAAAAAAATACCTGGCCTAATCAAAATGTTCCAAACAGTAAGGAATAAAAGAATTTCGAAATCTATTAGTTCTAGCTGGCAACGGTTCGAATGTCTTGGCGCGGCGGAGTCGGTTTGTCACTGAAGAGTCGCGTTTGTCCGGCAGCAGATAGTACAAACAAGACCCTTCAAGAAAAACGATGAGTCGGAAGAACCGCTCAGTGAGCTGAGCATGCCGTTCCTCGAGCATGTCCAAACCAGCCAGCATCAGTGACATCTCATAATCGCTGTGCGCAAATATTATCATCATCGCCCTTTGCTGTATCGCCTCCAGCGCCTTCGACTGTCCTGTCGTGAGACTTGAATGCCACGCCGGACACGCGTACTCGAGCACCGGTCGTACAACTGTCTTGTAAAAGCAGAGTAGATCATTGAGGCCGAAGCCCGAGCGTTTTAGCAGCTTGAGGAAATGGAGTCGCGACGCAGTCTTCGACGAGATGGTGCCGACATGCTGGGCCCATTTCAGGTCGTTGGCGACGTGCACGCCGAGTAACTTGAACGTTGTGACGCGCCGCTCATTGTGACGGACACTGGCGGGTCCCTGAGAACTGAACCGATCAGTATTTCCTTGGTCTTGCAACCGTTCACATTCATGCCCGTCTCAGTTGCCTGCTGGACGAGTTCGTCGACGAATGACTGCATGCTGCTGACAGCCGACTTGTCCAGACTCTCGCTCATTGTAGTGTGGTCAACGTACTTGGTGGTTAGACAACCAGGTTGCAACGCGTCAATCAAAATGACAAACGTCAGTGGGCCGAGGTAGGATCCCTGCGGCATCCCCGCCGTCAGGTGTAGCCAGTCAGAGAACACGTCGCCGATCTTTACCCGCAGACGACGGTCTCGCAGAAAGGCGCACATCCACCGCACGATAACGTCAGGCAGACCCAGCGCGACTAGCTTGGCGACGAGAATGTTGTGGTCTACGTGGTAGAACGCCTTGGAGAAGTCGACAAAGACCGAGCGCACTGACTGATGCTTGTCAACGTACCATGCCAGTGGTGCAGCATGTCGACCAAGGCGTGCGTCGTGGAGCGTTGTTTGAGGGCGCCGTACTGCCGGTGGTCCAGACTGCTGCCCACTCGTTTCAAAATCCACGACCCGACGAACGATTCCAGTACCTTGGCGAGTGTAGCTGTCAGTGAGATCGGGCGCAGGTGAGCTTCGATGGTTTTTGGGGGTTGAACTGTCGGCACCGGCACAACGTTTGCTTCCTTCCACCTCAACGGAACGACTCCTTCGCGCACTTATGCATTGTAGATGGCACACACTGGAGCTGGCGTCTATCTGAGGCGAGGGGGATGCTGTGAGAGAAAGTCATCAAAATTACGGTCGGTCGGTTATCGACCGACGGCGAACGCCGGGAAACAAAGTCGTTAAAATTGCGTTCGGTCAGTCATCAGGCTACGCGAAAAGAGAAAATCATCAAAATTACGTTCGCTGTCTCGGACAGGCGAAACCGGAAGTGAATCCGCCCGGCAGATCGATAGGCGAAAATTAATGTACTTTAGCGTGAACATTACCGTGAACGTTGCGTAAGTCACGTCGTCACAGTCACCGTCTGGAAAACTTGTTATACTCGTGCCAAAAATTAGTCTGAAACTACACCACGACTGCGAACGACCACGGCGCTAGAGAAGTTCCGGGAACAACCCAGTCCTACGCCTGAACGTCTCCGTGCCTCATCATCAGTTTGTGTGTCTACAAACTGCTGCTATGAATAAACCTCATGTACCGTGTGTACTTTCGTCTCATGCTCAGGCAAGTGTTAGTGAAAAGGGGGTTCCTATAAATTTTGGCAAAATCCAATTATTCACTTAAACTTTTTCCCAATTGTTATTAAAGTTCTAGCTTTAGAAATTTTGCCGCCATTCCGCTCAGAAGCGGGAAGAAATACCTGGTCAGTGATCCTCGGGCGAGGGGTAGACTACCCCGCGGACCCGTTTCTGACTTAAAAAGTAGTAAAGTCTCGGCCTCCCCCCCTAAGCTAGAAGCCCCGGCTACTCAACCTGTCGACTCTGGGCAACCGGAAATGAAATCGGCCGTCGCTGTTGCGACCGGGCAACCGGAAGCGGAAGCGGCCGGCGCACCCGCTACGGACCCCGACGACCCCACGGGGAGGCACGTAAGGCCGCCGCAAAACTTAACACTGGAGGCATTAACGCGGCCGAGTACTACAACATCGGCACTGAAGTCTTTTTAGCACATACTGGCGCTTTACAAGTCAGATTATTATTATTATTATTATTAAAAGGCGGACGTCGTACTTTACACTGGAGGCTCCAGTGGGATAAGTTTTTAAAAGTTCGGGACACAGCCAGGTTGGCGGTGATGATGCGTTAATTGTGTCGCAATCTTCTGTGATCGATGATGGGCCGTCGGGTGCTGAGGCGATAACGGCTGCAGATAGGGAGGTACAAACCTTTTTTGCTACCCAGGAGGGAGAAATGAAATGCCATTCTTCAGAAAACCCCACCCCTTAACCTTTTGTGTATGGACCTACGGCCCCAAGTCGCGCTCAATCACGGTCTTTTGCTCGTTCTCAAAGTAACGTGTTATTTGAACTTATGACTAAGTTTGTTGCTGACAGTCGAGCAGAAATGGGTAGAAGGGAACAGCAGGCTGCAAAACAAGCTCGGGAAAAGGCGCGTTTAGAGATGGAACTGGCAATTTTACAGACACAATTACAGTTTGCTACAAGTGGGATAGTGCAAAGTATCGCGGGCAGTGATTTTATTTCAGGCACCGCCGCAACCGTTTCACAGGGTGGTACTGGAGAAATTTCGCAACTAAGATAAACTCTCACGACTGCTAGTAATTTGCCAGGTAGGCCTATCGTTACACATTCGCAGCGAGACGCGACCGCCGCTGCACAAAGCGTAAGTGAGCGTGGTATTTCAGCTCAGCGTGCGCTGGACGGAGAGCGTATGACAGCCCAGGGCGAAAGCGTGACCTCGTCAGGTCAGTCGCGCGGTGTAGGCCTACGCGACGCAGTAAGTACTGTGAGTACTACGTGCACTACATGGGCCATTGAGAATATATAGGCTGCGCGTTCTGCTGCCGAAAGGCTTAGCATTACTACACATGTGCCACACGGTGCGACTGATTATATTAGCTTGTCCGTTTGCGCGAAGCCTATATTTACGGAAGATGAGCCGCCTTCACAGGCTGCGGGTAGGCCACTGTGCCTAGCGTTTGTACGTCTCGCCCGGCGACACTTAACGTGATTGGAGTCGGTGAAAAGGCTTTTGGTTTTTCCACACAGCCTAGAGGCTTCGAAAATATTGATTTGCCCGGCACTATTTATCCGGCGTGAACAATTGCCTATCCGCACGGTGGACAGCCCTATGTGCAGTCAGGAAATTGGCCTATAGGCATTATTCAGTCTCATTCGCCACAGGTCAGCGAAATAAGCCTACAATCTGCCACTGAGCTGTATGTTGCAGGTCCCCCAAGTACAGCCCAAAGACTGACAACGACTGCCCCGAATTACATGACCCTGGCTGTTGGTGCGGCTAAAGCGGAAGGCACTGGGACGGCGATGGGAGCTACTGCCCAGCCGCTGACGCTAGCTACGTTGGGCACGGTTACGGCACCAGGTTGGGCTTACACCTTGCATCCGTCAGTGACTGTTTCCGCCACTGCGCTATCGACGGCTGAACCGAGGGTCACGACGCCGACAATAACGTCATCGTGTACCGTTGCGGTTGCCACTGCGCTGTCTGACGTAGCACCAGTCGCGCCGATAACTGCCGCTGCCGCTGAACAGACGTCATCTTCGTCTGCCGCATCGATGCCCACTGTCGGTGCCGCTTCAACGTCAATTGCCGGTACCGATGCGACAGTCGTGACGCCAGCTAGCGGTCCAGAGACGTCGATCTCGACGTGGGAAGCTACCGTTCCAGATGAGAAACCACCGCAGCCGCCAACTTCATCCACGTCTGCCGCTGTCGTTGCTACATCAGCCGCAACTGTTACCACATTGTCGCCAGCCGCTTCGGCCGTCGTCGTTCGTCAGCATCAGTCGATGCGTTTGTATAACGGCTCGACAAACTGGCGCTTATATCGTGGCATTTTTCGAAGGCTTTCCAAGGTCAACGAGTGGGTAACGGACGACGAACAATTGCAACATCTGATGTTGTCGTTGTAAGGACCGGCGGTAGAAGTCCTGAGGGACTTTGACGACACGTCTCCGACCGCTCTCGCCGACTTATGAAAGAGATTGGAGCACCGTTTTGGCGAAGTCGACGCTGCTCGGGAGGCCAAGCGGCGTTTCGAAGCGAGACGCCAGACCGACTCGGAGACGATCGTGGATTACGAGCAAGCCCTTCGCACACTATATCGCGAGGCATGGCCTGGTGCGGCAACTGATCAAAGGGATGCCACCCTAAAAAAACGATTTGAGGACGGAGTTCACCTGTCAGAACTGTCGCAATAACTACGCGTTTAAACGCGTGATTTGAGCTTCGAGCAGACGGTGGAAAAGGCTCGAATTTTTGCAGTAAAAATCGAGGCAACGAAATCCAAGAAATCAGTACGATTCGTTGACGAAGTCTCGGCTCCGTCAATCATTCACGGGTCAACGTCGAATTTTGACCTCACACCACTGGTGAATCAGATGAAAGCGATAGAACTCAAGGTAGATAAAGCAATAAGAGACAAGTCGTTAGTAAGGACACAAAGTCTGTCACCGTCGTCCGGTTAGACGCCGTCTATACTTGATCATTTTTCGTGGGATCGTGGTTCTCGTCGAGCTCCGTCATCAACTGAGGACGAATTCGCGTCGAAACGTCCATTTTGACCACAAGAACGACGCCACGACGAACCACCATCGTCACTCAACGATGACGGAGGACGCCGACATCGCGACTTTACTTCGCCGCGTTATCGTGACTACACTCCACCTCCGTTGGCTGGATATGACAGTTACGGTGGCCGTAAACTTTTCCGGTCACCGATGCCGTCGTCTACTGAAAGCGGCGCTCGCCGTTATGGCTAACATCGCTACAACGGGCCAGTCCAGTCACAACCGTGGAGGGGCGATCGAGGGTATGAAGACGCGCGACGTACTCCATCACCACGCTATCGCGACGGACAAAGTAACGGGCGCGAGAGACCGACGCTGCAGCAACGAGGTCGCGGAACACCGCCAGCGTTTCAGCGGCCGCTGCAACTGCAACAGCCGATGCAGTCAATGCGAACGGTCAAGGTAATTGGACATCTCGCCCTGATTTCGATTCTCGGCTTCGAGCTAATAACGGCTGCTATGTTTGCGGGCGTTGGGGCTGTCACACTGTGAATTATCCACCAAATTAACGCAGTAACCAGCCTTACAAACCGCCCAGATCGGCGTCTGCTTCACCGGCACGCCACCAACCGGAAAACGACGAGGAAAACTCGGCTTCGGGCAACCGGGCTCCGACAGATTTTCTTCACGCCCAGACACGCTAAATGCTGTGCAGTCAGGGTCTGGTCTACTGACGACAGACTACAGCCAGCCCTGGACGCAGACTATGGACAGAGACAGAATTGACGTTGTAAAAAATGTACAGGCTTGTAGTAAATCTCAGTTAATTGGTGTTAATCCACAATCATTTACTGCTGCTATTGGCGGTAGTAAACGGCCGCTTGAAGAGAACGCAAAGTCTTCTGTTAATGACGTGCTTACACCGTTTCTATCAGAATCTGATGCTTGCGGCACGCCGTCACTTATGATGTTACCGACGTCAATATCAGACGGCTCAACGCCAAATATATTGGTAACGGTGCATTCGTGTGTAAAACTGATGATGCTAGACAGCGGTGCGGAAATTAGCGTCGCGCCGCTAGAGATGGTTCAAAATTTTGTACCGCCGATTAATATTTCTTCCTCTGTTAGGGAAGTAAAAACTTTTGAAAACTCTGCTGTTGATCTATAAGGTTTTGTGCCTTTACAGCTACAGATATGCGGTACGCAACTTACACATCCGTTCTACTTTATTAATGCGCCCACCCCATTTATCGGTGGTTATGATTTAATGCGTGCCGCACGACTTGTAGTTGACATTGATAATCGACAGCACCTAATTCTGTAGCGTCCAGTTCGGCGGATCTGGATATCAAAATTCCGCCGGATTTATTGGTCACGTGGACACCGGTGGTAAGACGCATACAGTCACTGTGGACGTGGAATTTTTGGCAACTCCGGTTTGTTCGTCCGTCCCCGCCATTAAAAGTAAAAGGGGCACCGGATTTAAAAGTGATCAAGCCGGATCAGCTTTTACATCAATCGCTAGTACAGCTACTGTTTCTTTTTTAGCTGCTAGTCGTACAACTTAGACCTTTACTACTTCTGAGTTACCGTTAAGTACTGTGAGTCGACAGGTGTCAGCTGTTGTAAATAGGCCTATTTTAGGTCGTGGAGTAACTTTAACTTTCACTCTGAACCCTAGAGCTTTAGCTTTTCGTCCACGTACGAAAACTTCTTTTGATGTGCATTACCCACGGATGGTTTCTTCAGTTTTACAGTTACTGCCAATGGAAAATTTCGATGATACTGCTTGTAAAGTCACACCTACTTGTTGTGATGCGTTTTACTGTGACGTGGACGGCTACCATCAGCCTAGACCCCCGGACAAATTAGTGGATGGTGACGTCAGATTTCACCACCCACCGCGACCTCCGGATTTTTATTCTGAGTCTGGGAGACGTCGCTGAAAAAGCATTCCTTTTTAGCCACAAATGTCACTGTACTGTTCGCCTTCCGTGCATTCGGTTAATGCATCTGATTCGACGGAGAATCTTTCAGTGCCTTCGCATTTTCAAGCGTTATTTGATAGTACTTTGGACACGATTAACCTATCTTTGTCAAATAAGCAGAAACTTGCTTCAGTATTGCAGCGTAATAGTTGCGCTTTTGCCACAAATTCTTTGGATCTCAGTTTCTGCAGTGCTTTGCAGGTGACGCCAAGCCAATAAAACTGTCGCCACGACGGCCGCCAATTTCTGCCCGGGAGGCTGAGGACGCCATACTCGATAATATGCTGGAAACAGGCGTTATCGAACCGTCAAGTTCACCGTGGCTGTCACCAGTTGCTTAGTAAAAAAGCGAGACGAAACGTTATCGGTTTTGTATCGATTATCGAAGAGTCAACGATTTGACTAAAAAGGACGCGTTTTCAGTTCCCGATATCAAGTACGCATTATTGGATTGGCAAACGCTCCATTTACTTTGTGTCGTTTAATGCAGATTGTTCTTTCAGACCTTCTATACACCCAGTGTTTTTGTTTCCTGGATGATATCATGGTCTTTGCAGACGATCCCGAGAGGTTAATAAATCGTTTGGACACCGTTTTTACTCAATTGCAAGAGTAGGGTCTAAAAGCCAAAGCTTCGAAGTGTATTCTGTTTAAGTCGCCGATTGAATTTCTTGGTCACCTAGTGTCAGAAAATGGCATCGAGCCACAGCCAGATAAGCTAGACACAATACGTAACTGGTCTACCCCACATTGTTTGAAAGACGTCAGAGCTTTCTTTGGATTAGCTTTCTATTACCGGAAATTTGTCAAGGACTTTGCTTTTATAGCAGAATCTTTTACTCGCTTGACGAGAAAGAATATTCCGTTTTGTGGACAGACAAAACACAGAAGTCTTTCGACAAGTTTAAAGCTGCTTTCCTGGCTACAGATACACTTGCTTATCCCCACCCAAATCTCCCTTGTCTGTTGGACACTGAAACAAGTGATGTGGCCGTTGGCGCCGGCGTGTTTGTAAGCCAGTTGGCCGTCGTGTATCCGGCACTGGACTGTAAGTCGTCGCCAGCGATTATGGGACAAACGTCGCTCCACCAGGAAGCTGTGTGTTCTGCTCGGATTCGTTTTGTGATTGCGAAGCCGCTGTTAAGCGGCAAACTGAGTTCCTTTGTATTTTGTTGCGTAATAAATATATAGAATGTTTGTTCACTGCCAATAGCTTGAAGGCTGTACGGTTAACGAATCGTACTCTGTTCGTTTGATGTACTAATCTATCGGGTAATAGATGTATTTTGGGGTTGTATACGTGCCTATACGTAAGCTATATCTGTAGGCTGTATAAACCATGTGTAACGTGTGCTTGACGGTGGGCTTGGCTTTGCTGCTTGTTCGCCAATATGTTATATCGTGTCTGGTTTCAATTACCTGTTACGTAGCCGTATTTAGATATTGTGTAGCGACAGAATGAATGACTGTTATGCGCTCGTTTGTTAGGCTGTGAAGCTGGGACCAGAACGTTGCCAGTCGGTGGAGTCTGGAGTCTATCTGGAGTCTATTTCCTGTGAGCTTGGAACGGAACGTCACCAGTCATTGGAGCCAGCTGCGGTGTAGCACCGTTGATCTGGAAGCTGAGCGTCGTCCGGGGAACTGCTGTTTGTCCCGTCGCCGCTGCTCCGACTCATACTGTTGCCGCTGTGAACTGTTTTTATTGCTGTCGTCAGAAGGATTCGTGGACTGCTGGACTCTTGGTTATCAGTACCGTGAGTTACATATTTTTGCTCAGTGTGTAGTACGTATTATTGTGTATTCGTGGCATAAATCTGGCCGTTAATCGAGCATAACGGCGT
>Ga0056128_1001685_pt1 | contig 25223 bp, 15 predicted proteins | sample WorMetLIZISLAND2_FD_71113 | JGI IMG/M metagenome (GOLD analysis project Ga0056128, IMG submission 71113) | Marine gutless worms symbiont microbial communities from Max Planck institute for Marine Microbiology, Germany - Olavius geniculatus... ... | reverse complement strand
AACCCTGCAGGAGTTAAGCCACGCTGCCCTAGATAGGCAGCGGTGGGCAGCGATAGTAAGAATGGCGTCAGACACCAACGGGCATTGAGCCCACGGTTGTCGATGATGATGATGATGCTTCAGACCACAATCAAATGGTATAGCCAATAGCAATAAAGACATTTATGACTTTATGCAAGACTCAGAAAATGAGGTTGCTCTCTCTGGATGCAAAGCTGAAGCACTTCAGTTTTTGAGTGATCCGTCATATTAACTTATCACTGTTGAGAAAGTACCCACTAGTCGTCAGAAGGCAAAGTTTCTGTATAGGCGCTGATGACGTAACAGCCAAGCTGTACTAAGAACTTAGTCTAACACCCTACAGGAATGAACTGTCAGATTAACTGTATAACACTATTCCTTCGTCAGAAAAATAAAAATAAACAGTTTGCTTAGTGACAACATAATCGGTCTTGATTTTGTTTGGTGACAGGTGACGCTTCTGTGACGTATTTAATATGTACTTATGTACACTGTGGGTCATAAAAAACACAACAAATTTTTTTACCATAACTTGAAGAAAGGTTATCCAATTTTTATAATTTTTGGTACACATATTCGCGACACAACTGGCCATCAAATGGCCGTTCAGTTTCTTACCTCACCCAACATCTGTTTCTGCACTACCTGGGGAAACAACAAGCAAAATATTACACTTTTATTCAATGCAATATCATTATTTAATTAAAATCATGCACATTTGGCACATTTTAAAAAAAAATTCTAGCACTTTGGTTGACAGTTTATCCCACTGTACAATTGTGCAACTGCTGACAGTAAATATTCGAATCATCGGTCATTTGTGTAAGCACAGGCAGGGAGATGCATTCTCCATTCATTGATAGCAGTGTTGATAATGTTCTGCTTCAGACTTCAACCAGTCGCTTCTTGAGTTTATTGATATTTTTGAACAGCGTCCCATAAACTCGCTGCTGCATAGCACTGCAAATACTGTCTAATGGACTGTGATCAGAGCTGTTACGTATCTGTAATCATTAAATTTACTGACGTTTTCTTTCTTTTTTATCTCATGTTGCACTTGTTCTGTTTCCCCAGGTAATGCAGCAACAGACGTTAGGTGAGCTGGAAATTTGAATGGCTGTTTAATGGCCAGTTATGTCAGAAATGTTTATACCGAAAACTATAAAAAAAAATCTCGTTACCCTTCTCCAAGTTTTTATCAGTAATATCACATATGGTTTTTGGCGTTTTTGTTGATTCTAACGCTGATTTCATGTGATTAATTTCCTCAGGCAGTGCAGAAGCACATGTTGGGTGAAGTGGAAACTTGAATAACCATTTGATGGCAAGTTGTGTATAGAATAGACATACCAAGAATTATTAAAATCAGATAATCCGCCGTTATGTTATGATCGATAAATTTTTGGCGTGTTTTTATGCCTCACAGTGTACTTGTACTTGTACTTAGTAGTCTTCTTATCAGTACTTAAGTACATTTTCCAGAATGTATTTGTACTTGTACTTAAGTACTTTTTTGGAGTACTTACGTCATCACTGGTGCCACGTTAATATCAACTTTTACGCTTACAGTCTAGACTTTTCGTAAGCTCAATATGCGGCCGTTCTCTAATGTAGGTCGCATTATGCGTCTTGCACTTTTGCTCGTCTGTCTCGTTCATAATATGGCAAAAACAGCAGGCGTAGAAAGCCAGACTTGGTGTGAACGTTTCCGGGATAAAGGTAATTTATTTTTTTCGCTTAAATGTGAATGTCACGGAATGTAATAAAACCTTAAGAAATTCAACAATACATGTACTGCCTTTTTAGCCTCAGACCGCTTAATTTAGGGCCAGGCCACTTTAGATCTTAGGCCTAATCATGTACTATAGCTAACAGCAAATATCCATAAGTTTTTACGGTGTTATCATTTTGTACACGGAGATTTATCCATATCTAGAGCGACCAGTTGCGTGGGGCAAGTGGGCAATTGCCCCTTTTTCCCAAGTCTTAGTTTGACGTACAATTTTTGTTCAGGAATACAGAATTTTGAGCAAATACTCCATTTGAAGAAAATTTCGAATTTCCGAGCACCCGTAATGTCCTTTATGGGAAATTTGCAGTTTCTGTTGGAAAGTTGCAACTTTGGCTCCTCGTACTTTTTTGAGCCTCGACGCCGCTGAGAGCGACTACAGAAAAGTAGGCTGTAAGACAGTTAAAGCAAAAATGCATGCGATAATAAATTAATAATGCTATGATTCGCTATGATTTGCAGCCGATCGTGATGAACCTGGCGTGCGTTCTACTACATCTGAGCATGTCGGAAGCGCTGGTCGCAGCGACTCTCAATGCTGCCGCATCGCTCGGCATGTCCGACACTCACGGCTCACTGGAACCCGGCAAGGTCGCCGACATGCTTATCATCGATGCTCCCAGGTACTGTCAGAGCTTTCTGCTAGTTCGTTTTCGATCACCACTTCAACCACACTTAGTCTAGCTCGCACTGGTAGCCTACTGTTTTTACAACTTTTGGCTACAGTCATGCGTCATAAAGCGAACAAAGGTGTAGCCTATGCCATCTCTGCGTGGTTTGATACCACATTGTCTGGACTCCATATAAGCTCGTACTGCGTACTGACTTATCCAATCCAGCAGAGCGGTATCCGGTATCTATGTATGATCGCAATGATGGCAGCCAGCACTTCGCCGTGGCAAGGGCGTTCAGAACGTATCGCCGCCAGATGACCGTTGACGACGTTGTCCATTAATGTATTAGACGGCATCGCTGAGTGTGATTCTAACTATTGCGACATTTCTCCATATAGCGTGGTCTGTTTGTCTGTCACATTCATGTGCCATGCTTAAACCGTTTGACGCTATTAGATGTCATTTAGCAAAACGTACACTAAAGCTTCAGTGACGCATTGTCTAGATGCGAGTCTCTAGGGGAAAGTGAGATTTTGGTTGGCCAAACCCTCCCAGCTAAAACATGCAATTGCTTCCAACTGGCAAAAAAGATAATTTATGATTCACCAGGTGGCAGCGTCGATCAGTATTGCCGCCTTTTAAAAAATTACATTGGTTCTTGCTTATCATGCCTTTCAGACACTAAGCTTCATAGTACCTAATTTTACATATATATCATAGAAAATGAGAAAAAAAACAAGTTTCCAGAAAACGATCGTTTTTATATAAAACTATTATCTTAGGAGCAAAGTAAATAGTTTGCAGCAAACTTCTGCACGCAAAACTTAATTTCGCAGCGAACGCCGATCATCTCATCTCGTCTAGGGATGTATTTATTTTGTAAACTTACCTTTACCGTGATGATTGTATTTGGTATGTGCTGTTGCCAGATGGGAGCATCTTATCTACCAGTTTGGCAGCTATCAGTACACTATCAGCCACGTCATCAAAAGTGGTCGCGTTGTTCACTCGAAAAACAGCTTGAACCAATGACAATAACTCCCGTTAATGGTCTTGCTATCTGCTAGTCTTTTGTAAGCAGTGGCATAGCTAGAAATATGATTTAAGGGTTTGCCCTTGTTTTTCCTTTTCCTCCCACATTCCTTTCTCCTGTTTAACAGGGTCTGGAGTATCACTCCCCACCTTTAAAATGTTTGGAAATAAAGGTGCTCTTAGGTGTTTTGAAACATTTTGGACATCAAAATCAACACCTTTATAAAGCAGGTTTTCAAGCAAAAATATTTCGAATTTTTATTGGTGGCCTGTTCCCCACTTGTCTATGCCACTACTTTAAATGCATTTTAGCACATACACACTGATAGTATTATCAAAACACATTAGCAGATAATGCAGTATGTTTTACCCTGAATGCGATGTGACTGTATTTTGACTACTTTGACGACGTGAAAAGATGAGGAAAATATTTTACTGATACATTAAAAATATAATACAGTTTCAACGTTATGTATGTTGCATTGGCCCAGCCTCTTAGGTAACTTCTTTAATTTTATTCAGAAGTATTTTTTGCTATATGAGGCCTGATGATTTTCAAGTTTTAACAAAGAACACTCATATGTGGTACAGAAAAGTAATAACGCAATGGCATATTTATGTCACTCAAAACTGCATAAAATATTTATGGATGTTAAAAATTATTTCACTGGTGTACGTTTACTTAAAATTAAAGATATAGGTCATATAATTCAAAATTTTACAACACTATACACTGGTAAAATAATATTTTCAGCCTGTGAATATTAGGCCTATAAAATTAATATGTATATGGTAGTGCATTGCAGCAACGTATTTGAGCTGCAATAGAAAACACAAAACAGTATGAAAAAAATTACGAGTAAAACAATCATTCTGCATTTTTGAGTAAATGCTCGGTGTTTGAGTTACTTGATATTTTGGGGAGTGTTTTTACTGCATTTTCGCTGAGCATTTTGATAAGTGTTCTAGGACAGCCCTGAACGTGTATCCGGCCTAGAGACGCCAAGAAATATATGGATGCATGTATTTGGCTTAAACCGAAAGATGTAGCGTTTCATGAATTTTTCCATAATATTTACGCGCGTAAACCGGCGGTATAGACTAAGCTACAAATAAAATTTAAAATTTACACTCATTTGCCGGTAATTATTTTGTTTGGGTAACTTATTTGTAACTTACGGCGTTACCTTGAACTTACCTGTAAGTTTTTACGACTCTCAACACTAGCACGCAGCCTACGACCTCGATACGCTACGACGCTTTTCGCAAACAGCACCATGTTAGCACAGACCAGACCGTTATTATGACATTGGGCCGTAATATGAGTCAGAGCGGATAAATCTTTCAAAATGCGCTGGGATGTTACGTTTGCCGTTTTCTTGGCACTTGCAGGACTGGTTTGTTGTCAGCGGCGGTTGGGTAAGGAAATGGATATACGAACTGATCGCAGTAGGGATATCAATTTGATTTACAGCGGAATTCTCCTCTTGAAATAGGCCTATGCAAAATATGCGCGAAACATAGTCAGTTTATTGAAACATATGTTAAAGTATCAGAATATGTGCGGCATATTTCCGCGCATAGATGCATTGATGACAAAACAAGATGCTAATATAAATTGTTTGAAACCCACTTTAAAGTTGCAACAAATGCACAGAATTATTTTAAAAATTTCCGACAGAACTACAAATTTTTCAACAGAACTTTAACAGACAGCTGCAAATTTTCGACAAAGAAAATTATAGCTGCAAAATGTTAATTTTGCCCCAAATTTGGTATTTTTTGACAAAAAATTCTCGAAAATTTTTTTTCGACGATTTCCCGACAGCTCAAAATTTGTACATACCCGAAAAAAGCTTGTCATCAGTGTGTGTTATGATAAGCAGCATGTTTGTGCAACCGTTTTCACGCTAGACGAGCCAATACCGGTAAAATAACAACTTATCGAAGGGAACTACACTTTAGCGCCTTCGTTCGAGGAAAACCCCTCACCCAGCAGCACAAAATTTTGTCACAAAAAGCTAAAGTCTTTGTGGCAGCTCATACTGAAAATTTCCTGATATTAGCTTGCACCGTTTTGATAAGGCTCAAGGGTGTGACGGACACACGCGGACAGACAGACGCCTAGACGATAACTAAGACGCGCGAAGCTTTACATGCTGTCGCGCATAAAAAAATGAACAAATTGATAGACTATGTTCTTTCCGACTGATAGGCCTATAAGCCAGAACATCTTCTTCACAGATGTTCTTCTACTAATAAATTACTGAAATTGCAGGAAGATACAAAGTAGATCGGAGTAAAATATCTACATCTGGATTCTCGTCCGGTGGCGTAATGGCCAATCAGTTGCAAATTGCTTACTCGTCTGTCTTCATGGGCGTCGGAAGCTTTGCTGGAGGTAGACCTTGTTTATGAGCTGGATTTTTTCTACCATACCTCTGTTAAACCCCAAATTTGAGTATGTTGTTTTTCACTCAAGAAATAACTTGCCTTATAGATTGCTGAAATTTTGCGTACTAAGAGCTGTGACACTGGGTTAATTAATCGTGCAATAAATTTTCAGGTAGCCTAACTTGTGTGGTCACAATCACAAACCATCAACGTCCTACTAGACGGACGGACGGACAGACAGACATCATATTCAGACAACAGCGCCCCATGCAATATGTATTTTATTCTCTAAATATTTTGACAAGTTTCTTGAAAGCTATTATAAGATTTGTAGGCTCTATTTAAAATTTTTCTTTCATTGTCGATTTAACAATCTCGTTAGCGTTTTGTCTTCCTTCTATAATTAGGCCTACAATAATAATTGTTGATTGTGTGCTATGGCAGCACCGTACTACTGTGTCCGGGGTGACCCCGCGATCTACATAAACGTCTGCAATATAGAACAGAATCGGATCAACATCACAGTACTGATAGAGCAGACGGAGAAATATGCGCGCAGCGGCCTGATAGATCCGACCAGCAACATGCTCAATGATCGCGTTTTCATCTATCACGGCATGAGTGACCCTTTCATCCTTCCAGGTAATATGCCGCTTAATTCAGCTTTATTGTCTGATTTTTTACGCGCGAAAGCTAGCATAGCTATATATAGCCTAGCGCGTATTTGCTATGGTAATTCTGTCTGTCCGTCCGTCTGTCACAACCCGGTACCGTTTAGAGACGAGGTGAGATAGAGACTTCGGTTTTCACCATATGACAGATTAGAGTCTCTAGTATTCTTGGACAAAGTTTCATGCCCTTGGGTAAAAGGGGTCCCCACGAACGAGGGGGCGAAACAGGGACACCCCCTTAAAAAGGCGTTATTCTACCGCTATTGGCTCGTCTAACGTAAAAATGGTTGCATGTAAACACAGACAAGCATTGGCGACAAGCTTTTTAGGACTGTCAACATCGATGACCTTGAATGACTTTGAATCCCTGAAAATAGGGGTTATAGCAATTTTTGCGATTTGGGGCTGCGACACGCATTTCAAAAGTGAATTGCGCCGAAATGGTTGGAGATAGACCAAGAGAACTCGCGTATGAAATTTTCAGCAATTGAATGTGGATTTTAGCAGTTCACGTCCGGACCCTGTAGGTTCAAGGAAGCCTGCGCACGCGGGTGTCAAAGAGGGGTAGGCCTACTGTAGCGAATCCAAAAATGTTTGAAATATCTATTTTATTATCCAAACTAAAATACTTATACATTTGCATAAATTATAATACATAATGGATGCGGACGTTACTATTGGTTCAAAATTAATCCACGTCCCAGTTTTGGCTCTTCTCATTGGCCAGCGTCGTTTCGGGTTTGCCTTGGCAGTGTAGGCGCGAGAGTTCAGTAGAAGTTGGGAGTTGTCTAGAGTGCTGAAAATTTGTGCTATAAATTGTTTTTTTTCTGATATTAGGTATCAGGTATTCGGGTATAAAATAAAATGGCGGAAGCGCGGCGATCGTGTTCGAGTGCCGGGGACGAAAGTCCCGTCTGTGCGTCCTGGGAGGATGGAATGGACGCCCTCGCCTCCTCCCGGGAGACCGGCATCTTTTAAAAATGGTTATTTATTCGTTGTTGGCTTGTCTAGCGTGAAAATGATTGGAGATAGGCACAGACATGCAGTTTATCATTATAACAAGCACTGGTGACGAGCTTCTTAAAAATGTCAACAACGATGACTATGAATTACCTTAAAGCTTAAAAATGGGGGTTTTAGTGATTTTTTTGGCGACTTTGGCTGCAAAAGATTGAATTGCGACGAAATGGGTGGAGATAAACCAAGATTACCTGCGAACAGGTACTTCTATAGGCTCTCGCGCGTATCATGAGCATTAGCTCAGATTTCTTGTTTATTGTTGATTATCGCAAACAACGCGTACAGTCCAGTCCACTCGCGCGGTTCATAATAATATAGTACTGCTTACACCAACACTTAAGGCTGTAGACAGACATAGACCTAATATATTTTACTGAAGCAAATGTAGACAAAACAAATATTCCAAGCAATGGCGTTTTTATTTTCTGTCTCATTTCACGTTGAACGTTGAGTTACAAAGCGAGCTGACAGATAACAAATGTTAGCTGATGAAACGTCATGCATTGTTTGCATGTTTACGCGTCTTAGCTGTCGACGCTGTTTGTTTATTATAGGCGCTGCTACAAAGATTAAAGAATATTATAGCAACTACGTCAACCGTAGCAACATTATGACCGTCTTTGACGCCAATGTTCCGCACCTTGTCGTACGTATCACGTGATAGATTTAACTTTTTCTATGAGAATAATACTTCCTTGGGATTGTGCACTAAATGCGTGTATGTAACGATTATTATAACTTTCGAACTGACAATCAAATGTATACAGCTTTAGTGATTTGGAACGATTTTGTGGTGTCAGTGATTTTCTGAGCCGACGCATATGCGCTATCCAGTATGAACGTATTGTTATAATCGGTCAAACTGCGACTTCTGCACTTTACAAGGTAGTGTAGCGACAGCATTAAGGTGAGGTAGGCAAAACTAAAGTCATTTAGGCCCACGTTACGTTTTTTTTGTTTGCCAAACATTATCAAAATCGGCCGATGTTTCACGGAGTTATTCAAAAAATAACAGTGGCACGTATTTTTGAGATACGGTGTAGATGTTTGTTGCAATAGCCGAGATCGAACTACGGTAATTCGTGCGAGTGGGACAAAGGTACTGCTAAAAATTGGATGATTGGAGACTGTGGCTACGACGGCGCCTACAACACTCTTGAACATATCTACAGCAATCTAAAGGTGATGTGTCATTTTATTACATTTCTGTCACATCGACAGTAACGTATAAACTATACTGGGCCTGCTGCCTGCATGTTAGAGATGTAAATTTGCAATATTTGTTTTTACACGTTAAAGATTATTTGAAACGATCAATATAAAGTGCAAAAACAAAGTATTGTCCAAATGCCACTTAACAAACACACAGCATGACTTCATACAATTCTCGAACTCTGTTAATTGATTCCTATTTTGATATCATTGTAAACGTAATAATAATTTAAACAGCTGATGTCAGTTACTAAAGTTTATCTGTGAACAATAGCTCAAACTGTTACAATATCAGAAAAATGCGTCTGAAATTATTCACGATGCGTTCATGCCATTGATAAATAGAAGTGGACAGCCTCGAATAATGCAACAAAACGTTTGGTGGGATCATTTGCAATTTTAGCTGTGTAGCATGATATGTACTACTGATGCTGCCTGGAAATACCGGGTGGCGCTAAAAACGTCCCGAAATTTGCGTAGGGGCCTAACTATAAGGGTGAATATACTTTATGGAAATAAATTTCCTTTCGCACATTTGTAGACCAATATGTACTTTTATTTACTTATAAATTTTAATGACCTCACTAAGCTAATGACACCATTGAATGCCGCTTAATGACGTAAGACGAGTTAAAAATCACACCGCATAAAAGCAACTCAAATTTTCGTCGACACAAAACGGCCGATTTCATCAGCTCACAAAAATGTACACCGCATTCAACTGATTTGAATCCCCATTTATTATTCAGTTTGGGATACCTTGCAAGAACTTGTCTATGAAGGAAGGCGTAAACCGTTTTTCAAACATCAAAGATCTTCAGAGACAAATGGCACGACGTCGACATCAGACAACCAGAATCAGAAAAGCCATAATATATAGCAATGGAAAAAGCGTCTAGCAGCAGTGGCAAAGGAGAATGGAGAACCTATTCAGCACATTTTCTGCTAATTAGTTGACGGATGATTCGGCCTACTGTGACGTTTTGGCGTAGCCTGCGTACAAGCGGCAACGCAAATGATGAACCGCTTGCAAAAATTGCTTTGTCGCGTGTGACGCTATTTTATTTGTATCACGGCTAATAGAGAAGTGTTTTAAGCGAAAATTCCTACACATATTCGGAGATGTTTAGTCATTACATTTACGCTTTTGCACTGATTCATTTCGACTGTTCGGGTGAATAATGCATGCAAATGTTCGGGACGTTTTTTGCGCCACCCGGTATATCAATATGGAGTTATGAAATTTGGCCGCTTACATTTTATGAATCGTTGGCGGTATATTTGTTCGTGTTTGCGTGTAGAAACCAAACGAGTCCACAGTTCTGCATGGAGATGTACGTATAATATTAGTAATATTGATAGTAGTAGATAGATAGAGATGCAGTAATAACAGTATAATAACGTCCTGCAAATATTAAAATGACATACAGCCCAACGCGCGTGTTGCAAAATTGTTTGACTTGAAACGATGCATTTTATAACTGGCTCTTGCAACGACAGTGTTTTATCAATTCGCAGTCAAAATGTTGTACTTTGGCAGGATTAACTATTTCAAAGATTTAATATTTCGTCGGCTTGAAACCGCTTGCGGCGCCTGGTGACACATTTCAGTTAGTTTCGACAGTGTGCATGTGTGGTATGATGAACAGACAGACGGACACGGTATCGCAACCATAGACCGAGTATATTCAGCGCTTTGCAGTTGTGAGTAGATGACAACCAAGAGTTTTAAAAACACAATAGGCCGGTTGACCTTGACATATGTCTGTTATTTGGCCTTGTGCTGTCACTTGTCTGGATATATCGGATACTTTGCCATTCCACGTTCCAGAGCTTTAGCGTGAGCTAGGAATACCGACGGCATCACCTTTCTTCTATGATGGAAGTCGATAGCAGAGTGAATAGTGACTGCGCAGAAACGCCGGCTTATATAGGAACATAATGCTATTTTTAGCATATGACGGCACTGCTGACGTATGCATAATAGCCTAACAGCTAGGTAGAACATTCCGGACCAAAATACAGGTCACGCATTCCAAAAAGATGAGTCAGCTACCTGAACTAAGTAGGCCGGCGCAGTCCAGACAAGTGGGCGGTAACTGTACTGTGGTCTAGGCCTAATGCAGACGAGACATGACAGGTATGCAAGTCAAGGGCGGTCATTGCAGACACATTCCATTCCAGTACAGTGGACGAATGCAATATGTGGACCAAGGGTGACAGTACAAAGTCAAATAACAGACATAGGTCGAGGTCACCCGGCCTATTGTGTTTAAACTGTTGGTTGTCATCTACTGTTGTGTCGCTGCGTAGGCCTATAGGCCTATTTCATAGTGATGCTGGTGAATGTGTGGTGTATGTACCTAGTTTTACGAGTTCGATCAGACTGAATTCTTCTATGATAACTTGACACGAGCAAAGTCCAGTATGGATGACGTCGGATACGTCTACGTTCCGTCCGGCTGCATGTCTGGCACCAATTGTACGTATATAGCCAGTGTGGATTGAGGTGCAATTTAAGAGATTGTTGGGAAGAAAAATGCGATGAACGCATTAAGATGATGCAGGGATACAGAGCAAAGTTTGATGAAATAAACTATAGCAAGTTTGGGGCGAAATGCAAGTAAACTCAGATAAGAGCGCACGCTGTCACAATATGTAGGCTATGTATACACTGTGCGATACTATCTGACATCAATTTAACTGCAAACGCGTAGTTCGTAAAATATCGTGCTCCGTACTGTTTGTTTTCATTTTACGTAATAAACCGTGCTTTCAGAGCACGTGGCACTTTACGCCAATAGTGCATAGGTTTTGTATAATATTCTTGAAATTTAGTCTACAAGCAAACAAAGTTTTTTATATCACACCTCACACGATAGTGTGCGTGTTGTAAGGACGACCTTCAAAGTCTATGAAGAAAGGCAAAATTTGACCCTCAGCCAACCAAAAACCTCTAAACCGATTGTCGCCAAATTTGAATGGCGTGATTGTGTCGTAGACCCCTACCACCAAAAACAATTTGGGCTTAATCCGCCCAGGGGTTTTTGCTCCCCATATAGGTGAAATATACACTTCTCCTGTTCGAAATTTACTACACTTTTTTGGTTCTTCAACTCGCCTACAGGCGAGTCCGTTAGACCGATTTCTACACTTAATACGTCAAATGACGCGGTTCTCCGCAAGGAACTGCTTTTTTAATGTTACAATTAAAAATTTAATTTTTTATTTATTTATTCGAAAAATTTGAAAAAAATACAATGGCGCCTATGGGGAAAATTTAAGAATTCTTTAGACTGTCATAACTTCCGTTGTGTGCAAGATAGAGTCGTAATTTTTGGTTCTAGGATATGGTTTTCGGGGTCGGCCTAATTAACGGTGACATTTATATTTACCCCCGGTTGATCCCCGTTGCCATGGCAACGAAATTTGGAACAAAATTGGCTATAATTCGGCTTGTGTAAGAGCTTTTGGCGAGATTTTGCGCCTATAGGGGGTTTTGGGGGATGGGCCATCGAATGCTGCCAATCGCATTTTCTTCTGACCGACCCCCGGTGCCATAACAACGAAATTCGAGACAAAAATGGCTATAACTCGGCTTCTGGAAGAGATATCTGCGAGATGTTTTTTGCATCTGTGGGAAAGTTTTCGGAAATGGGCCATCAAATATGTGATGTGATATCAGTCCTCTAAAACAGCAAAAATCATTTGGGTAACCTTAGATGGGGCTATACATATGACGTCCTTACAAGCTGACTTTAGTTGATAATCACTAACATAGTCTAAAGCCTTCTTCATTTGATGTTATTTGTCGTATTAGGTCTACTTGCCCAATGCTTACCGATTTGGCCGAACTGCCCAAAATGTGCAACGTAAAACAACAGATATAAGCTTAGGCTTATAATATAGGGCCAAGGCTTAACTAATGTAAAAGTGCGTAATGACGATGTGATGATCTCATATAGCTGCTTTAACTTTGGACCAAAATACTATAGGCCTGCTGCATCGGATGGTCATTGCCATAATAGGCTACTCAGGCTAAAAGTGAGTGCATTAACAGCGAATGTAGGGCCAAGACGACAGCCGGATCATTCATGCATGCAGTTAAAGACTATAAATGGCAAGCACACGGATAAGTTCACGTTCTTATTAGACATCAACAATGTCCCATCACTTTATTATCCGTTCATCCATAACGTTCATAACTCAAGCAATAAAACATAAAAAAATCCAAGATTGATGTAAATGTTTTCCATGGCACAGTAGCTGCTACAGCATCTTTCAGCTTTAAAGTGTCTACTGTCAGAATTATGGTTGTGCTGTGCAGTTGGACAGTTTGTATGCATAGGCCTATGAGTGTGCGGTTAGCTGAATATTATGTCGGCACGGTCATATTTTCGCTTACTTGTTAGGCCTACCATTAGCTAAGCCATAGGCTAACAGAAACATTTCGGCTGCTACGCTAATCAGTAAACATTGGAGAAGTATGCCAAATACGACAAATAACATCAAATGAAAAAGGCTTTAAACTATGTTAGTGATTACCAACTAAAGTCAGCTTGTAAGCCCCGTCTAAAGTTACCCAAATGATTTTTGCAGTTTTAGAGTACTGATATCATCACATCGTTCTTACAGTTACACACAGTGATATCGTCGCACTTTTGATTTTGACTTTAATTTTCCGCCTATAACGGAGGCTTATGCCTAATATTGCCGGTTGCAATAACCAATTGCTTCTATAGTATGTAAAGTACGATGGCTGTAAGCTTATGTGATAACCTGAATGATAATAATGTAATAGTGTGAATGGTAAAAGTCGCATTTGTTTGTGCAGCGTGCAGATTACACGTTGCTCTTCACGGATGCCGTCTAGGCAGGTACAAACTACAGAACTACAGATTTATTTATGTGTGTACGACATACAGTAGCAACAGACTAGCTAGAAAGTAACAAAAACAGAGTAACAGAAAGCTTCCAAAGAGTACAAATCTCGTGGACCCCTAAAGTGGACCCCTAAAGTTTTTCGCTTTTTCTTAGCAAACGTTTGGAATTTTAATTTGAAATTTTACAGCTTTCTTAGCTAGAACCTTCTACATTTAACTGCCGAGTAAAATGTGATTTTGTTTAAAATCGACGAAGTTATAGACTTATTAACATGGCCGCTTACCGATTTTTCAGCATTAAAAATGTTCAAGCTACAACACGAATTTAATAACATCGTTGAAACAACACAGTCAACTAATAATTCAGATGCCAGAATTTCATTATCACTGTGAATATTCGAAGGGTCCACCATTAGCTTCAAGCTCCAACGCAAGCCTTCAGAATTCACAACCTTGTCAATCGGTCCGTATGACAGGTTGCCCCAGATAACCTGAAGCGCTTCCTTGACTTCGGCGATTGTTTTCGGCTTTGTTTTAAGCTTGCAGTAAACCTCCAACATTGCACCTTACATGCGATAATCCATAGGGTTTATATTTCGCAAATTTGGAGGCCACTGGTCCTTTAATTGTGGTAAAATCTGGACAGATGGCCCGCAGTCCGTTCCGTGCGCTGCGCGCTGCGTGTACTGGCGTGCCGTCCTGCTGGAAGATGAACCCGGTGGGCAACCGGCGATTGGTTTCAAAGAACGATAATTTAGTGATAATTTATAAACAATATAAATCACTGTTTATCAAAACGTCACTGTGACGTCATCGGCAGTAACGTGCAACCCGTTTTTGAAAAATAAATAGGATTTTTAGCTTGAACATTTTTAATGCTGAAAAATCGGTAGGCGGTCATGTTAAAAAGTCTATGACGTCGTCGTTTTTCAACAGAATCACATTTTACTTGGCAGTTGGATGTAAAAGGTTTCAATAAATAAAACTGTAAAACTTCATATTGAAATCCCATACGGTTGCTGAGAAAACGGCGAAAAACTTTAGGGATCCACTCTTTTTGCCACACCCTGTAGGCCTATTGTCTGTGCTTCCTATTTCCCGAATCGTTTTAGTGAAGTGTCCAGTGTCCATTCCTTCCTTTTTGCAGTTTATCTTCAAAAATTTGGTTAGCATTTTTTATGAACCGTATTATATTAACTGGTACATTTTTCTAATTAGTGCCTATTTATTGCCTAATAGCCTTACATGTTACGTTGTTGGTATTTTGTCGCAGGGATGAAATGTGCACATTTGTTTAAGCTTATTCTAATTTCTGGAAATTTTTATTTTACAAGGTAGTGTCGCGACACTTTTAATTCGTGGTGGAATATTTAATAACCACTTTATTGTAAATTCTGCCAGTGACAGAATTTTGAAAGTGAGCTAATAGTTGGTAAATATAGCCTATGTATATTGACAAAGTGAGATGTTTTGAGACACGGTGTGCACTGCAGTGTCTCAAAAAGGACACCTAATGCATTCTTAAATAACTCCAATAATCCTCGTTTAATATCAACACATGTTGATGCAAAAATCGTTATATAATCGCCACCTAACAGCACTTGTTACTTTGTAAAAAAAATATTAAGACCAGAGTATCAGCTGAGGTTTTCTGTACCGCCCACAATAGAGGCGTCTGCGTGGCAATACTCCAACAAAACAACGTCGGTCACCAAGTTGTAAGTCATTGAACAGTACAACGTTAACAAAGACTTACTGTTAATTAGTTGCGTCATGGCCAAAAGTTATGATAAATGTAACGGAGACGTTTACTTCATTTGTCACGTTCTTTTGCAACCGTATTTAACATTTGTCACAAATAGAGAAAACGTCTTCTGTTAAGTTCTAGCCTCAGTTCGAGTAAAAGGATACAGTCTGACTGCTATAAGGTATGACTGACCAGTTTGGCAGTTATGATGCTGTAATGTTTTAAAAATATTTTTGTGCATTTAGGCAGAATTTGGGAGAAGATTTTGCTCGCCATGCTGGTTACAACGAGGTTGGGGAACTGAACAACATTATCATTGTCTACCCGGGAGTGATCGCTACCGAGATAATTAATCCAAATGCCTGTTGGGACGTACTCGGTTACATAGAAAGTTACTATGGTAAATACGAGCAACACCAGCTTGACTACTCTTTATTGTGTGCACATATCGCATGTTATAACGTATTCACAGCGTTATCTTTTCAAATTTTAATTCCATTTTGGCTTTTTCACGTGCATGGACATATTCTTCGCTTTCGCACTTTGCACAATCCCAAAAGTCAGCTTGCGAAACAAGAAAAACGAAAGCAAAACACAATCTCCGTTTTCCGTATTTCTCATTTCTCGTATATACGTTTACATGGCGAAAGTAATAAATCTGTGGTCTTCGAGTTTTTTCACAGCCCACGCACTCTGCAAATTAGGCTTAGGCCTAATTTAAGACGTATCGTCGGAACTACGACGTCGGCGACAATTGGCGTACATGCGTAGGCCTAGGTTAATGCCACGTAGATACGGTGTTAGAAAACTTATAATTAACGTTGGATACAAGTGAAAGATGTTGAAGTGCAGGTGAATTGCAAGTCATTCAACGCTAGCAATCTAAGCGGTATGATTTAGCAGAAGTCAGGCGAAGCAGAAAGCCATTAATGACGCCCAGCGGCCCACGGAATTTCAGCGCGTGCTGTAGCCTTGACCGTCGTGTGCGCGAGCAAGCGTGAAAATTTAAGATGGCAGCAAGTACTAGGGGCCAATTGCAAGTCATTCAACGCTAAAATCGCTAGCAATCTAAGCGGTTTGATTTAGCAGAAATCAGGCGAAGCAGAAAGCCATTAATGACGCCTCCACGGAATTTCTGCGCATCTTGTAGCAACCGTCGTGCGCGTCAGCAAGCGTGAAAATTTAAGATGGCAGCAAGTACTATGGGCCGTAACATGGTCTTCCAAAAAGTCAATTTTAGTGAATCTAAGCTCACATCCCAAACTTTATCGTTAGTGGACCAATAAAAGTTCACCCGACTTTTTTGCCGAACGCTGGATCGAAGAATCGCTGTCGATCACTTAATTTTTCCGATTTTGGATACTTCTGTAGGCCTGCTTTCGTTATAGGCTTATATTCGCGATCGAAATCTAAAATTGTGCGAAATATCGCACGTTTTGGCCTAGATTTTGTTGTCCCGCAAATTTTGGGACGTAGATTTCAAAACCGAACATTCTTCCGATCACGTGGTTAGCATCGATCGGCCGACGGAGCTCGAAGATCTCGCGCTGAAAAGAAACAAACAGTCGTAAAACACGAGACCTCCCGTTTTGAACGTACGAACGATCGTATATGACGTCTTGGTTAGTACTGCGTAACTAGTCGGTCAATAATGACGGATATAAAGCAGTTATGACAAAACTTAACAGTTTTCTTGTTTGAGCAACTCTGGTTTGTTCTGACTAACTTTGCACAGTGTCACTCTACAGAGTGTTGTGTTCTCTAAGCCTGCATGTGCTATTTACAGCGACAAAGAATGGTAATCAAATGCTTGCAGTGTGGCGAATGGTGCAGAGGGTGGCATATTCTGCTGCGATGAAAGGTGCAACTTTCCAGCCATCGTAATTATAATATATAGGTTTAAATGTTGCTATAAATTGTTCATTCACAGCTATTGTTGTCGTGGGGCTGTTTCGGGCCAGTCAAGAAGATCTATGACGTGTTCGAAAGAGTGCAACATTGTATTCAAGATTTTTTGTTACCATTGCATAAACAGGCTTTGCAGTATAGGCCTACAAACTATGAAGTTTTTAAAATTTTTGAATTGTTTTATTTTTTTAACTTTGACTACTTGTGACAAACATTGGGCTAGTTGCTGTCAGTGTTTTACCTCGGTTAACATTTTTTTTGTTTTATTGCAGTTTGCTGTTTTTGAACCGTCGAACGTTGGTGGCCATCTGATGGCCTACGGTTAAGGTTAAAGTCAGGGTTAGTGTTAGCTTCAAGGTTAGGATTAGGGTAGGGAGTTAGGCGAAATGAAACCCTCGAATTATCGAGCCCTTGGATTATTGATCTATAGTTATATTAGGCTACCGATATAATCTACAGGAAGCTAACTGCGCTTCGGTTTCTGATAGGTCTATTTGCAACTACTTTTCAGCTCTAAGCATGTTTTCCCTGAATTTTATTTTGATTTGTATTATATAGTATTGATTCTCGGATTCATTGGTGTTATTTAATTGGCCGATTAATTACTGAAATTGCAGAAAAATTTAGAGTAGACCGGAATAAGATATCTGTATCTGGATTCTCGTCTGGCGGTGCAATGGCTACTCAGATGCACGTTGCTTATTCATCGATCTTCATGGGCGCCGGCATCATCGATGCAGGTTAGCATCATTGACACTATCGTGTGGTACTATCGTTACCTGAAAGTATTTTCGATGTCAATATCATTGACGATTTCATGTAAGCCTAATCATTCGTGGCGTAAATATGCAGTGCAACATCTCGTAGGCCTGTAGGCTTTATTTAACGCATTATACTAATTGTTCAGCGATGGCTTTTTGCTTTGCCATAACGGCCTGCTGATAACTGAAACAATCATCCAAGATTCTATGGATCGTGTGATCGCACAGTTTTGGAAACGATTAGCTTTGATCATTGCATTTGTACAAATAGTGTCGTTATAACCGATATTATTGCCAAAAAAATTCAGTTTTATGGTCTTGCGCTCATTGACAAAAAAACTTAGCTTGTAATAATATTTGTTAATTGGGGTATCTACACATTATTGAAGTTGAAACCGGGTCCTGGTACCCGAGTAATTGCAACCGGGTACCCGGTTTTTAAAACGGGTAATGCTGCAAATCACTGGTCGTTATGTTGCGTTTGCTTTCCAGTTTTCGCGTGTGTGTGATTTACACTGGGTAAAAATGCTTTGCTTTATTTAGCGCCACCAAATAGGCCTTTTTAATAAAATAGTCTTGTTGGTTAGCGTAATCAAATAGGCGTAGGCCTTTAGGAAATTTATCTGAATTACTTGCACCTATGTGTAGTGTGTACGTCGTAAATGGTGGACTAATTGTAATAGAATTTGTATTTCGGAGGTTTTTGAATTTTAGCAAACAGTTGCTTTATATGCTCATAATAATCACTTCAGAATAATGGTTTGATTTGAACATCGATTATATCGTGCACGTCACACCAATTTGTTTATGGGAGGAGCGATATTTTCTGGACCCAGTAAAATTGAATACGCTTTGTTTCGTCAATGTTTAGTAGGTACTGGGTAGTTGTTTAGTGTGAATTTTTCGCATTGCTTTTTTATTTGTTGCAACTATCGCATAAACAAACCATGTGCATAACTTGAAACTTATACTTACCTTACGTCTCGTCGATTTTGTTGCTACTACTTTAAGTTAAAATACAGTCGCGTCTTGAACTTTCTGAAAAAAATTAAACTTTGCAGAACTTTTTCTCAACAGGTTTGCTCCAAGTACTTGCTCGTATTTCGTGTTTATTACTTAGATTATTCATCACAAAACATTAACCAAGGCAATAAATTATCTTAAATTTCATATACAGATAACCTAGAACTCACAGATGAAAACTAGTAATAGCAACCAAACTAACGTTGTATTTTAAAGAAGCTTGTTTATATTAAAGACGTAAACTAAATGGTAAGAAAACACACGTGTAAAACTAAAATATCACCGTTGCTATCTTTTAGCAGTTTATCTTTAATCAAAATCTAATTGCTTGTTTACTTTAAAAGAGCATTTTTGACTTTAAACAGCTAAATTTTCAAATTTAAATTAAATGCTGGACATGTGATGAAACGTAGAATTGATTTGGTTAATGCGTGCCAATTTGGTGAAAACTTTGCTATAATAACTGAGATATAGAATTTTTTTTCAGTGGATTGAAATCTCTAAAGGAGTAAAGTCATGATCTACCGGCGCTATTAAATTGTGATTAGGCCTATTATTGTTTTTTGGAGGCCAAGTCGAATGTCTGCGGTTGTAGTGCCGTACTACTGCGGCATGGGAGATCGGAACCGTACTTTGCTGGAGTGCATGCAAGAACCTGAGCGTATCAACGTCACGGCGCTGACAGAACAGTCGCAAAAATATGCCATCGACGGCATGATAGATCCGACCACTTACATGCTCAACGATCGAGTCTTCATCTATCACAGTCCCAACGACAGTCTCGGCGAACGAGGTCACTCAGTCTGGCTTCTGTAGGTCCATACGAGTGACATGTATTTGGTTGTTTGGTGACATAATGGTAGGGTGTCGGATTTACGATCGCAAGGTCGTGAGTTTTCCGGTATGTACGCTATCAAGCGGTTAAGCTTACTACTTGGATGGGTGACTGTCTGCAGAGAGGTAAACCATTTAGATAATCATATAACCAACACCAGGGTCAATTCAGCCTTCCATCCTTCTGGGGTAGGTAAATCAATTACCGGCCTATCTAGCTAGGGTGAGGACGGGGCGCGTTTACTTGTGTCGGGTGGCAGGTAACACTCTGTGATTCCATATGGCAGGTGACGCTCCGTAGCTCTGCGATGAGTTTCCCGTGAAGAACTGCTATACACGGTATACTCGAACTTGAAGAAGTTTTTTAAATACATGTACTTTGAAGGGATATTTAATATTTGAAATTTTGAAGTGCTCATTGTACTGTTTGCATGTTTGTGCAGTTGCGCAACAAAACCTAGTGTAGCCACACTCTAAACGTACCGTATGCATCATAGGCTTACTGCTGTTTAGCATTATCAAAGAGTTCAGCGTCTTCTAAATAACTGAGGAAACAATTGATAATTTTTATAACAGTACGAGTCCGTGCACAATTTTATATGCTTTCTTTGCGAGTTCGCTGCTTTATCATGAAAAGACATTGATTTGTGTAAATTTAGTGCTGATATGGTAAATGTTTCTAAAAAGTGGCCCCGCTTTTTGCCCTACTCTGTATATTGCACTCGTACACCTGCGTTAGGCCTAATAGTATTGTGTAGATGACTGTTAGTATTGGCAAAATGTGTAATGCGTACAGGCGCCGGAGTAAAGGTGCAGCACTATTATGACAACTTTGTCAGATCTAGCAACATCAAGACTGTCTTTAACGCCAGCACCGAACACACTTTTGTACGTTCCACAAGACTTTTTTTTTACTTTTTATGTAGCTCTGCTTTAAATTGCTCAGAAGCAACTCTTAACAAAAATGACTGAACTGATGGTTACCGTATTGTTTGAATTATGCTATTGTATGGCGTTATAATTAGGCCAAAAACGTCTATCTGCCTAAATCATTGGAACAAGTTTCTCTCTGAAACTCACTGTTAGGCGCCGAGAACGAGATGCGGAATGGGATATCCCAACAGCTGACTAGGAGGTCTGGACTTTTTCCAACGCAAGAAATATTACCAGCTTCGTAAGGTGATTAAACTACAGCTATAATCTAACATGGGCATGACATATTAAGTAATGAAGATATTTGGTGGTTCTTTATTGCAAATTTCCTGCATAGTGTAATACCTCGTTTACACGATGAAGCTGGCTCGACGAGCTGGCTCATCCAGCTAACATATATAATTGCTTGATGTTTGCTCGATCGTGTAAACGGGACATAACTGAAGTGTTTCGAAAGTTGGTCAGAACTCAGAAAGCTTATTTGATGACGTTAATTACGACAAAGCTTTTGTGGCGTAAATTTTGACTTTTAGTGTTTTTACGTAATTGTTGTCGCGACTCGCGCCTTTAGTCGCTAAGCCTGCAGACACAGGTTGGTGTAACGGCCGGCTACGCAGCCCCAGTCAGCTGTACTAAGGTCCCGTTTTTACGATTTTACTCATTTAACCGACTCCGGAAGGATAGCAGGCTGAGTTGGCCTTGTTGGTTGACTGATAGCGGACGCTTTACCCACAAGGTGGTCAAACGGCCATCCATCAGTCTAGCGCACGATAGGGAAAGTTCGCCGGCCAGGACCGACGTTCTGACCACTATGCTACGCCACCAACGTATTCACGTTCCATTTATTACGAATGACGGTAGGCCTGTGTGCTTTACTTTACTTGTGGCTGTTTGTTTGTCATTGCTGCAGTGTGATACTGTGGATTATCCGGCGACCGGTCGTTGCAACTACAGTGCAGCTTACCACACACTGGAACACATCTACGGCAAACTGAGGGTGATGTACATCGAGTCGTAAAAACACCATGACGATATTTACGTTGTGGCAGAGAGGGGCATAAATTTTGGCCTGTCGGAAATTTTTTCTTGTAGGACAATTTTCGTCCAACACTGCAAAATTGTGGGTTAAAATGATTCCCAATTGGGGAATTTCGAGGCAGCATTGAAATTTTGAGCATCCATAATCTCCTCTGTTAGAAATTTGCAACTGTCTGTCAAAAAAATTGCAACTTCCGGCTTCTCTAATTTTTTTACGCCGCTGCTATTAGTTAGCTTTGGTAAGTGGTTTCATAATTTTTTGTCGCATTCTGAGATTAGCAGCAGCTTTAAGAAACTGGAACAAAATAATATTCACCACTTTGTCTCAACTTTGATTTCGCATTATCTTGAATGTTTCGTTCGTCTGCACAAAAGTTCATTTGAACGATCTATGGGCAGCAGACAATAAATTATTTTATTTTACAGTCAGCGGTAATCTATAGGCCTATACAGTGTATTTTTGTCTGGCTGTGTTCATGTGCGTAGAAATGGAAGAAGTACCCGGGTGCTCTGCCTGGTGATGTACGTATTATGAATGAATACATTTATCGAGCAGACAGTTAAGGTCGTACCATTGTCACGGATTAATTATTCGATCGAATAATTTATTTGATAATCTGTTGTCATCATCATTTTTATAATTGTCATAAATTACTAACCGAAGCCGACCAACACAGGTCGAGTTAAGTTGATGTCACGAGCGCTTATGTAATATGAACGTCTATACCGATGTACCTGACTGGCTGAGTATCTTGTTCGTTAGAGGCCTATGTGTAAATGTCGCGTGCAGTTTTACGAGTTTGACCAGAATGAATTTTTCTACAATTCACCAGCAGCAAAGTCCGGTATGGATGACGTCGGATACATCTATGTTCCGTCCGGCTGCAAGTCTGGCGACCACGGTAGGCCTGCGTATTATTCATAGTCTGGACTCTGGACTGAGCGTTTTGAAGTGCATTAGTCAAAGCCTAAGCTCCGTTCAAGTTCGTTGTAATCACACCCGAGTTGTCGTGAACAAAAAATGACCAATAGCTTAGGCTACATTTTACAAAACTGAAAACTAAAATACGTAAAACTTGCACGCAGTGTTCAGCCGTTTTCATATTTTCATAGGGGTCCACTTTTGTGTACTACAGTCTTTGTGAACGAAGCCACAACTTCCAAGTTCCTGATCACACATCAGTCCTCATCGACAAAAACCATCATGAAAATGCTATAGTCATACAATGCCAGTCTTTGCTAGCGCTGAGAATTTTCTTATCGTCTCATCGTCTTTCAATTCGTGTTATTGTATAACAGCGCTTTGTTTGTTCTTATTAACGTCGAACAATTCAACGAATAAATGAATGGATAAAATTACGACAGTTTCGAATTCAAAGTATGCTTTGGTGGGAATCGGTGACTGGTGGGTAAGATAGATTGTGCAGCTTTCTGCTGAGATGTACGTTTAACGATGAAAATCCTTTGTTTTGTCGCAAACGAGATGCATACAAAAAAGACAAGTGCCCCTGGCAGGCTAGGTCCTTGCGCGAAAGGATAGCGACTGTTATGTCACAAATCTACGTGAAATATCTGATAATATTGTCAAACTCCGTTCATCTATAACCAACACCTAGAATAGATCAACTCAGCCTTCCATCCCTTCGAGGTAGGTAAATCAAGTACCGGCCTGTGTGGCTGGGGTTAAGGTGGGGCGCGTTCACCCGTGTCGGGTGGCAGGTAACACTGTGTGATCCCATATGGCAGTTAGCGCTCCGTAGCACTCGATGGGTTCCCCATAAAAAGCTATACGCGATCATTAACCTTTTAACCTTTCACAGACTATTAAGAAATCACAGCCGTGGCGAAAGGTAGGCTAATTACACGCATGAAAAATATGAAAGATGGGAGTAAAGTGACAAAGTTTTAACGCGCGAAAGCAGGTACTGCTGTAGCGCGTCTTAGCCATCGCAATTCTGTCCGTCTGTCCTTCTATCTGTCCGTCCGTCACATAGGTGGATCAGTCAAAAACGGTGCAAGCTAGGATCACCAAATCTTGATCATCGGCTGCCTGGAAGACTCTAGTTTCAAGAACTGTAAAGCTTTTCCATAAATTCGAAGGGGGTCACCGCGAAGGCGTGAACGAGAGCGCTAAATGAAAGGGGGTGGGCAAAATTTGCGATTTTTGGCCAATAAGTCACTGTATCTCAGTAACGGTGCGAGATAGGCCTAGTTATTAATCACGAATAGGAAGTCGTACACTGGCTCTCGATTGGCGCCGAATTCAATGACTTTGAACGCCAAAATAGGGGGTTTTATGGATTTTTGACGATTTTGGGCTGCGACACAAGTCTATATCATTCACAAGGTGGCGCCGCGCTACTATCGTTATGCGATCCAGATAGAGAATTTGGTATTTGTATATTAACTTAGCGTGAACACCCCAATTTTCAGCTAAACTACTGAACTGGAACTGTTATAGGCTTTCGCGTGTCTCGTGAGCATTTGCTAAAATTTCTTGTTTATTGTTTGCAGCGTGCGCACTACACGTGGTGTTTCACGGATGTCTTCAGGGAAGGTAGGAAATATTCCACCTTTTAACTGTGCTTAGTTGAAAAGAGTAACATTATAACACGCGGTGCAGACGCCTGGTATATAAATTTTGCTAAAGTGACGTCAACGCTATTCACCGGTAGATTTACAGGCGTCAAGTTTGTGTAGATTCACGATTTCATATTAACATAAATTGTCTGTGTCGTCGTCAGTCTGGTCTTGGCCTCACACTCGTGATTTTAGTCTTTGCAGTCTGTAGCTGATTATTGTCGCGACACAATAATAATTTACATCCCGTTTTAGTGGTTTTAGTCTTGAACTTGAAGCTTCACCAATTTGATGCCAATCATTCCACGCGGTAGACCTCCTTGAAACTCGCTGGCTAAACCGCTACAGAAAGCTAAAATTTCACTTTATTTATACCTATAGGCACAATGGCTGCATGTGCGTGATTTGATGACGGCAATGTTAAGGCCCTGAATTGTTGTCGTGGGTCATGGTATCGATCACAGTATTGAGTTTCTGAGCTGAGATTTGTTTGGCTTAGTTGGTAGCGTCGTTAATCGATGCTGGCTGTGCCCGGTTAATTCTTAGATGTGTTGGTAGATGAACAAACGATCCGACATGTAACTATAGCCACCCAGGCCAACTCAGGCTGGTCTTCCCTGCGTGGTTAGGTGCAATGAGTGGCTACCAGCGAAAGCTGAGACGTATACAGGGTGGTCCAAAAAACGGATACCCAGTTTTATTTTTGGGATAACTTCGGTAATTCAGCACCGATTTTAACCATTCTTTCACTGTTACAAGCAGA
>Ga0056128_1001684_pt1 | contig 25225 bp, 17 predicted proteins | sample WorMetLIZISLAND2_FD_71113 | JGI IMG/M metagenome (GOLD analysis project Ga0056128, IMG submission 71113) | Marine gutless worms symbiont microbial communities from Max Planck institute for Marine Microbiology, Germany - Olavius geniculatus... ... | reverse complement strand
ATAAAAAGCGTTATTCAAGGGCGTCTATCCTCCTAAGTTCTTGGAACAATCCCCCCAAATTCAAGGTAAGGCGCCGCAGGCGTCGACGTGGAGGAGAATGGGGAGAGTATCCCTCTCCCCAACTGAGACTTTGGGGGAGCACCATGAACTCCCCCAGCGGGGTCGGGGGCGGAGTCCCAGCGAAAAACAAATTTTGGTGCATTCTAAGCATCACGGAACCCTTCTTGTTGAACGATATCGTAAATATTATGAAAAATGCAAAACAATAATAAGCTTACAACTCCCCCCTAATTTTCCAAAAAACCTTTCCTGGTTTTTTGTAGCGTTTGCTCCAATTAGGTTTATATGGTTTAAACTCCCCTGGCGTTATTTATTGTTTATCAATCAATCAATCGATCAATCAAGTTTATTTCAGACAGAAACGTCCATAGAACACACGTAAAATAAAATAATAAAAAGCAATAAAAGTGGTGAAAAAGAAAAGCAAAAAAACATATACACATCACAGTCCAGTTCTTACAAAATATTTAACTACAGCATTATCACTACATAAGAACTGTATATAAAATGAATATTTATAATTATACAAAATAGTCTCGAAGCTTATTGTTTTATTGTTAGGTACTTACTCTTACGTAGGCATAGCCAGAAACTGGAGTCACAAAAGGCGAACTACCCCCCCAAGGGCCAAAAATTGGGGCCAAAAACAAAGGTGGACTTGAGAAGCCTGTCGCTGGGGTGCAGCCCCAGAAACGATGTTTTTTTGGGGCATGAAAACCCGCTAAAAATGCATACATTGAGTATAAATTTCATTAGTTTTACTGCAGAAATGCACTGCATATGCTAGGCAAAAAAGGCAACTTTGGCATCTTGGGGTGGTGGGGTGGGCATGGCCCCTTTTGCCCCCTAAATCCTCCTGTGCGAACGGCTGATTGCACCGCAGTGTCTGACGCAAATTTCTGCCCACCTAGCATTTTCTTACATCAAATGTGTACTGATGGCTTCATGAAACATTTGTCGCCATAGACTGGATGCATCTGAGAATAAATTTGATTTGCATCAAGTTTTTCTTCCCACAAAAGAACAATAATGGCATACTGTTCGATACTTGACGATTTAAATGGCAAAGTCACCTAGTGTTTATGAATGACGTCACAGTAATGTCATCAACAAAACTAACAGCTAATACTCATAATGAAAATCCTCACGAAACGTATATTTCGGTTTTCTACTTTTAGAAATAATGGAATGACGCCAGTTGCAAACTTATTTATTGAATGACCCTCGTATAAACGATATAAAACTAAATACCACAACGTTCACTCAGTGTATAACATCAATAAGTAATGAGAATCAAAGTGTTAGATGTAAATTTTTTTCACAATCTATATACCCGTAAAAAGTACATCTTCTTCAAACACTTATAAGTTTGTTGCAGATGTGACGTCATTGTAATTTATGACGTTTCAGCGAGTCACAGAAATGACTTGGAGTGTTATGCGAACAGCGTAGAATTTGGCTCGTTGTTGCACGACAATTCTCCAGTCTGCAGTCGAATTTAGCAATGTGGGGCTCCAAAGCATCTGATTTTCTGAAAGCCCTAACAAATACGTTTATGAATTTCTCATTTGCACCTTCGAATATACGATAGCCTTAATCTGCGCTGGGCGTAAATAAGAGCTAATTGTGATGTCACGTGAAAATTTAATGTTACCAGTTAAATTTTATCGAAAAGTTAACAGTGTATAACATCTGTTGTGTTGACGAAGAGATTAGCAACATTTTTGACTTGTTGCCCGAAGGCCCTCAATGTGCGGGTGCCCGTGAGCGAACCCCGCGTGCCCTGCCATAAATCCAGTACTGCAGTCCAGACCACAAGTTTTGCCCAACAAAATGTTGGCGACTCTGCCTTCATACAGTAAGATCATCCTGCACGTAATAACGACCAAACCCCCAGTAATTATCATCGATTTTGAAATCTGAAATTTTATCTCTGTGATGTCCGCTAGGTAAGATTCAATGTTGTTTGCGCTGATGCGGCGAATCGTTTTTATATGACCATCTATGACGTCATAAATTACCATGACGTCACATCCGCAACAAACCTATACGTGTTCGTGGAAAATGTACTTTTTATCGATATAAAGACTGTGAAAAAAAAATTAGGTCTAATATCTTGATTCTCATTACTTATTGATCAACCCTCGTATGTTGGTAAACAGACAAATTAAACTATCGCAAAACATCTGAAACAAGGCTTTATGAGTCGTGCAGTTTTTAAAATCATTTTGCATCTGAAATATTTTGTATGTGGATTGTGGGTGTATGATTCAGAGTTCCCACGCCACGAGTCCTCAGAGTGGATATAGGTGGGAATTTGATTATGCCGTCTGAGTGGGAACCATGCAGGTTGCTTAACCAGTGTGAAAAGGTGGTGTTACATTTACCGGTACACATGGTTCCTATGGTCAGGCGAAGTCAGGGTGCAAAAGTTAACAAAGATGTAAAAAAAGTTTGAACTGTTTTACGCAGACTGCATACAACAGTTCAAAATATTTTTCTGCTGTCTTCGCTCGCAGATTATTTGCATTTCCACTTTTGAATTTGTTCCGCTGCCTTTGTTTCTTGTGAGATTGCAAGCGATCCAACATTGGTATTTTGCGTAAACAAATTAGTCAGAGAAAATGATTCATTTTTTCCTGGAAAGTCAGGGAAAAGTCAGGGAAAATGAATTCCGCAGAGTAGTAGGAACCATGGCTATACTAACGACTTGGTTATTTCTGATCTACAACCATATTTTGACAAGTTCACTGCACGAGAATGTGAAAATGGGGAAAAGTGGCTGAAAATTTACCTGAGCATCTGGAACGTCCACAATATTCACACGAATCTGTTTAGTTATCGCAGAGTTTTTTAAGACAGATCTGTTGGAATTTCTCATCTCTCTGGAATAGGGTTGGAACTTTTTCCAAAAAGCAACGTTTTGAAATTTTGCCCATTTTTCCAAAACATTTTCCAGAAATTTCATTCAACAGTTACCAGTAACTCGAAGATATGAACATGCAACAAACATAGTAGTATGTAAAGCAAGTGCAGAACAGCCCAAAACTTCATGCTGATGTGCACATACGAGAGCTTTGCCGCAGTCAGTAGCTACAACACACAAATAAGACAACAGTACTGATGTATTGGACTAACATCTTGTTACAGTAAGTACGTTTTTCTGATAGTTTGTGAAAAAATTTTAGTACAATATAACGAAATAGGCTTACTGGTGAACTCAGGCCAATCTTTAGGGGGCACCTTGGCATGTGCCAAGGGCCCTGCGCTATGGCGATGATCATCGCAACGGACGCTGCTTGTTATACCCGGAAGTCAAGGTTGGCTGTGACAGACTTTGACTGACGTTATCAAATTGCCAAACCCTCAACCCGCACCTAAGTCAGATGCAAGGATCTTGGTGATATTTGTTGTACAAGCTGACCTCCATTTTGTCTTAAATTTTGTTGCCATGTCAACAAGGGACAGTCGGGGTAAAATTCAGTTAGCAGCATTTGATGGCTCATTTCCAAAAACTCCCCCACAGATGCAAAAAAATCTCGCAGGTGTCTTTTACACAAGCCGAGTTATAGCCAATTTTGTCCCAAATTTCGTTGCCATGGCAACGGGGGTCGGTCGGGAAAAAATGCGATTGGCGGCATTCGATGGCCCATCCCCGAAAACCCCTATAGGCACAAAAATCTCACCGAAATCTCTTACATAAGCCGAGTTATAGCCATTTTTGTCCAAAATTTTGTTGCCATGTCAACGGGGGTTGGTCGGGGGAAATTGCAATTGGCAGCATTCGATGGCCCATCCCTGTAAACCCCCTCCCCTATAGGTGCAAAAATCCCGCAAACTTTTCTTACACAAGCCGAGTTATAGCCAATTTTGTTCCAAATAAATCAAGCAGTTAATCTATATTCGCGTGATTAGTGAGGGCTTAATTTACTACGCCCTGTACATTTTAAAAGCTGAACATTTAGCAACCAAACAATTATGCTGATAAGAATTAAAATCAGCACTCTCTAGGCCCCAAAATAACATAACCTAAATCCTACAAATTAAGCACCAGAATTTTCCCCACAGTTTTAACTCAAGTTTCCTTCGAGCAGGCAGCAGTGTTGTTAACAAGGACTTGACCTTCAAGGCCAAGGCCAAGGACTTAACCTCATGGACAAGTTCAAGGACTGCGTTCGATAGGGGTGTTTTTGAATGCTGAATTTAATAGTAATTTTAATTAAATAGATTTAATTTTCAATTTTGCAGTCAACTAAAATGACCACTAAAACTGGTGAATTCAACTACTGCTTGCTAATATGTAAACGTAATGTTAATAACGCAGTACACAAACCAAGCAGTCAAAGTTCAGAAACTGCAGACTGCTAAACGACCAGTACACACAAATTCAAATTATGGAAAAGGTTTGTCAGAGTTTGTGTGGTTCTCAGGTCTTCTGGAAAGTAACAGTTAACAGATAACTAGAATTAAGTCGAGGGGGGAACGCGCCCCAGTGCCACACTGTTGCACTTGAAAAACACTAAAGTTTCAAGCAGAATGTCGGACATCCGTGCCCTGTGCAGTCTCATCAGTAGTCCACTCTGAGAGAACGCCCTCTCGACTGGAGCTGATGTTGCAGGCGTGCACAGCAGTCAACTGATGAAAATGCTTTTAACACTGTAGCAGTATTAGTCTCCCGAAACACGAGCCTTACAAGGCCTTGCAAGGCCAAGGACTTTTGCTCAAGGCCAAGGCCAAGGCCTTGACCTTTAAGGCCAAGGCCAAGGACTCAAAATTTGTCCTCGAGGACACGCCAAGGACCAAGGCCAAGGACAACAACACTGGCAGGCAGGCGCCCGATACGGCCACCGAAACGCTAGACCCACAACGCCAGACCTAACCGAGTCAGATAGGTCTAAATTCGCAGTAGCTTCCAGTGATGTTATCAAGGACTTTCTGCTTGAGGACAAGGCCAAGGACACGGGACCCGAGGACAAGGACTTGAAGCCGAGGACAAGGCCGAGGACTTGAGACCAAGTTTAAGACCAGGGCCAAAAAACCAATTACATCTAAAAGGCCCTACCACAACGACACATTACTGTCTACTGCGGTGACTTTAGTAAGATTTTGCACATACTGAAAGTCATTAGTAGCATCATACTACTGGAGTTGTCCAACAATGCAAAAAATATCAGATAAACCAAAAAACTGACATCTTGTGACCCTTGCCATTGCAGACCCAGTAAGTTTAATTTTTGTGACAAACTTTTTATTATGTTGTATTTATGTACAACTTCAAAGTTGTAGGCCTTGAGACGAAATTGGTCCAGTGATATTGTTGACAACGATGTTGAGCTGGTTTCGACAGTTTTTGAAAATAATGGTGTCCGCTTAAATTACATAGAAAACAGGGCCAAGCACTGAACCCTGTGTGATGCCGCTAAGAACATCAGACGAATGTGACATAAGTGAGTGGACTCCAATTACTAGCATCACGGGTTTCAGTATGTCAGTAGCTAATGTTCAACATTTTTTTTCAGTTTGTCGGTAATAAACTGATAATGAACAGAACCCTCTTTAGAATGATGGAATTCACCCAAAAAGTGAACTTTGTTCTTGGGTCTCAATAGTAAATTATTTGCAGTTTCCCATAATTAAATTAGTTTGAAACATGCATAACAACATTAATTCTACCTATTTCAGTCACTTCTGAAGCAATCTGGGTGGCGGAGCTAATGTAAATTTTTACCTTTTTGAGCTCCGATGCACCGTTTTAGAGATATTTCCAAAAATGTGTTTCTGATTCAGCAAATATTCACACGTAAACAATATGGCGCCCATAGGCCCGATTCCCAGCAGCCTAATCCGTCAGATGACCTGTCTATAGATAAGCATTGGCCTTGCCCGGACCATGCCCAGGGCTCATGACATTATCGGAGATCCCGTAGTCGGCTGTGGAGGGGACATCTGTCCACACTGCCCACACGCTGAACGCCTGTGGTGTCTCGATCTATGCGCCTTGTCCTACAGACCCATAACTCGGCTCCTCTCTCAAGCTAAATCCTGCATGGTCAGGTGCCTGACAGGCCTACACACTCAGACTGGTAGGTGTCTTACGTCAGTGAGCGACGGCAGCAGAAGTCGAGTGGGTGGCAGCATGAATGCATGATGTGTGGACGTAGTTCTCAGTCACATCAACCTTGGCAACTGACAAAGCCTTGTTCACCATGCTCTCAATCTCACTCTCATCTACTGCACCATGCACAGTACATAAATTCTATTATTCATGGGAACTGTGGCATGGAAAATCAACGATTAATCACACAATTAACTGATTGTTTTTACTTACCTGGCTGTAGTTGAAATGAATAACATGTTTTGAATCAAAGTAAATACCGGGTAAAACAACATTATGACATGGAAATAAGTTCTTCTGGAGCTGAATGAAATGTGACAGTAGAATAACTACTACAACTACTACTATTTTATCTGCTACTCCTATTTCTACGTCGACTTAAGTAACTTTTACTTTACCATTACCATACTCTACCCCTACCATAACCTATGTCACCCCTATTGTTACCGTAATCCTACGACTACACTACCACTATCTTGCCCTTATCCTTACTACTACTACTACTACTACGTATGCCATGACGGAAGTCACATTTTTGACAAACCACAATAATAATTGAAAATGACCCAACACTGGCACCAACGTTGTCTGCTGGCGTCCTCATGGATACTATCAACTTCTGCTAAATTTAATGACTCAAAATCCGTCTGCCTTGTCTCCAAACTCTACTTTTCGCCAGTATTTTATTTATTTCATTGTGCATAAAATAAATTTAAAATTGTTTTTATCTTGGAATACGAGCTACTTCACTTAGTTCTATGGATTTTCTATCAATTAATGTTCAAAGCGGACGGGTGTCCTATCTCGCTTTAAGCAGCTGTCGAATTAGAAGATTCTGTCGTTAACTTTTAAAATACTAATCTAACGTCTGATTGATTAATTATAGCAATGTTAGAAAATGTCGAAATGTTTTTGTTGCTAGATAATAATGATTTTTCGTATATTTAACGTATGATTTTTGCGGGGGTGCATATGTGTGCTTTCGAATAATGCCGCAATGCCGCACTCCCCATACCAAAATAGCCCGACCTCGAACCCCCCATCTGAGGAAAGATGTTCGATATATCTCTCACAAGTTCTAACCCAATATGTCCCAAATTTCATTGCCATGGCAACAAGGGTCATTCGAGGAAAAATTCGGTTGGCAGCATTCGATGGCCTATCCCTGAAAACCCCCGTTATAGACGCAAAAATCTTACAGATATCTCTTACACAGACCGAGTTATAGTCAAGTTTGTCCCAAAATTTGTTGCCATGGCAACAGGGGTCGCCAGGGAAAAAATTTAAATGACACCGTCAAATAGCTCGAGCCCGAAAATAGGGGGGGTAAATGCAAACAGCGTGCAAATATCTTTTACGGGGACCAAGTTATAGCCAATTTTGTCCCAAAATTCGTTGCCATAGCAACGGGGGTCGGCAGGGGAGACATTTAAATGACACCATCGGATAGCCCGGGGCCGAAAATAGGGGGCAGGTGCAAACAACGTGCAATTATCTTTTAAGGGGGCCGAGTTATGACCCATTTTGTTCCAAATTGTGTTGCCATGGCAACGGGGGTCAATCACAGGTAAATACAAATGACACCGTTAAATTGGCCGACATCGTTAAACTGGCCGACCCTGAAAACCCTAGAACCCCCAAAAATTACGACTATCTTATACATATCCGAAGTTATGAACTTATGATGTTTAAAGCATTGTCTAATTTCCCCATAGGCATTAGGCACCATTGTAATTTTTCATATTTTTTGTGAAAAAAATAGGTTAAAATGTTAAATTTAAATTTTGTAACCCCCAAAAGGCACTTCTTTGTGCGAAATCGCGTCATATGAGCCATCGTGCATTAAAATCAATTCAGTCACTTTTCCTGTAGAGGACGGTAAGAAAAAAAGACAGGGAAGGAAAGGCACAAAGTCATGCAAGCGTTATGACTCACCTATTCGTGGGGAAGCCCCCCGTGAACGGATTTTCACCAAATTTTGCACATCAGGAGATATGCCGGACGTAATCATCTGTGCAAAGTTTGGTTCGGTTTGGAAAAATTAAGGAGTTTGCAATATACGGGGGGGGCAAATTTTGGGTTCTCCCATTGAAATGGCTGGTCACCCTTACAACAGTGCTGAGCTACCACGCAGCCTGTGATACAGCATCGTTCACCATGCTGGGTGGCACATAGAACATGGAATATACAAGGGGTGAGTGAGTGAGTGGGGTTTACCGTCCCGCCTGACACAGTATAAGTCATTTCAGGGACGGCCTTTTTCAAACACAATAACGGAACAGTAAGTTTGACCTTTACAATTTAAAGAAACACAAAGTTTAATCTTTACAGAAACACAAAACATGGGAACCTAAAATTTTAAGAACTCCATTATACGCATGCATAATGCATATGAATTAACATAATCGTAGTTATAATAATCTTCCCTGTTATCCTCCAGACAGTCATCAATCTTATAATGCTGTCTATTAGCGGACAGGGACAAAACATACAAGGGTTACGTAGAATGAGAAATCGGACAGTCTTGAAAATGATTAGCATTGATGGAGCAACTCCAGCAAAAAGGTCAGTCAAAAAGCAAGCACGTGTGCGTCTTTCTTTGGGAGAGGTTCCAACATGCACGTCAATGATCAGTGGCACAACTAATTTACGTTTAAAATCTAAAAGTTGCTTATTAATTAATAAGTAATCTATCAGTAACATTCTGATTAACTGCATAATGTGATGACAACTAGCAAAATAAAAGACACATATCCCTACCATGAAATAACAGAATATCATTCATCTAAAGTACTGTTATTGGATAGTGAATGTTACCAAACGTGTTTTGAAAGTCATGCACGGAACTGAAGAATGTGCAAGAGATTATTCAATGTAACATGTCATTGAATGCATGAATGAACTAAGGCATCCGCAGACGAGGATACAGAAAACATCACATGAATGCAATTAATCGCTGCAAGTGTTATTCAAAACAGTGCAAAAATGATCAGCTACAAAACACAAGGTATTTACAGCAACAGGAATCACATTTTACTTGCCTTCATCGCCACTGTCAAAAGCTGCCAATGCATGGGCTTTAGTGACTTCTGTGCTAAATACACCACACAGAGCTCTGTAAACCAAAAGCACTGCCATAAATTGACGACCACTTAGCTCACTGATGGAAACTTCTGAAATGCAGCACAATACAACACTGTCTAACTTTAGATGCCATATCTGAAACACTGTTACTTTTCATGCTACCAGTACACCAAGTGCGTACAAGGTTATTAGAATTAATGTGCTTACTCACTTACTTAACTAGCAGTTATATCGGGAGAGTCTCGGAGATTCTCCATACGAAACAACAGTATAATGCTACAGCTTATATACAGTAAACCACAGCAGTCTACTGCAATCGTAAATGAGAAACACATGAATAGTACCAAGACTTTTCATTTCTAGAAGCCAGACCATTAAGTACAGAGTGGGCCATAAAAAAACCGTCCCCCTACGATGTGTCACTCATTGCATGTCGCCGTTAACAAGTGTATAAACTGATCTTTTGTACATTTATTGTACGTTAACGGCAATAACGCAACACAGCGCCTAAACGGCGGCGCCTAAACGTCTTCAGCGCCCAAACGTCCCAGCGCCCAAAGGGTGAGCACTGAAGCGGTCGCACCCAAACGGCGGCGCTCAAATGTCCCGCTCCGCCTTCGGCCAGCTCTGCAGTTAATTCTACGAAGCAGGAGCTCCAAAATTCCATTAAACTACGTTTATTTGACGATCGAATAAAATTGAAGTAATTAAAAATTGTCCTGTTGCTGTTTTGACACTACCGTTTTGACGTTTTCTTACTACTGTCACGGTTTTGCGACACAGGCACAACTCACCCTTTTTTGTAGGCCTAGTCCACTTACAATATCAGCCAAAAAAATTTAAAATAACGCAATGCGTATTATGCATTAACGCGTTAACTAATCGACACTTCGACAGCTCTACTTCAAGTGTGAGCGGCATTTGTAAACGTTTGGCAATAATGATTTTCCCGAAAATCAACTGTCCAAATTTAGTGCAATTGAAATAATAAGAACAAACAAAGGCGGCTTCACAAACTTAAACATTGGAACACAAATAATCTGCGAGCGAAGCAAGCAGAAAATTTTTTTGTACCCCACGTTTTGTCTAGTTGCTCCTGGAACCTTTCTCGGGAGCCAAAGCCGACCCCCCAGACAAGTTTAAGTGGGGAGGTCGTCCTCATGCAGTGGGGGTTAAACCCCCCCAACTCCCTCCCCGGCAAATCGAACACTGGTAGGCCAGGCCAGCTAGCAGCCACAGCTGATCTCGCAGTCTCAGCCGGCATTCACAGCGTTCATTACTCACTGCGCCGGGCCGACAAACACAGTTCAGGAAAAGCGTGCAAACAAGCTCTACAGTTCAGTATCTAACAGTGACAACACGCAGTTAACGGATAACTGCACTAATTTTCTGACGCCAAGGACACACTACTTTAAACTGTTTTAATTAGAGCTGTCAATTTAACACGCTAATTTAACGCATTAACACATCGTTAAATTAACATGCGTTAAAAATTAATGTGCATATGTAAATTTACTAAATTCTGCAAAGCAGGAGTTCCAATATTCCATTAAACCGCGGTTATTTGACGATCGAATAATATTCGAATAATATTCAAGTGGTTAGAAATTATTTTGTTGCTGTTCCATCACTACTGTCACGGTCCTGCGACGCAGCCACGAGTTCGTCGGTCGTCATAAAAGTCACCCTCTCAATGCAGTCCCCCTACAATATAAGCAATATTAATATGCGTCATTAACATGTTACTGCATGCGTTAAAAAACTAACATTTCGACAGCTTTGGTTTTAATTAGAGCTGTCACAGTTGACGCGTTAACGCGTTAATGCATTAATAAATTAACGCGCGTTAAAAAAATTAACGCACATGCGTAAATTTATTTCATTCAGTTACTAAATTCTGTGCAGCAAAAGTTTGGATATTCCATTAAACTGCGGTTATATGACAATCGAATGAAATCAAGTAACTAAATTAGTTTTCGTTTCATCACTACTGTAAATAATTTATACTGTAATAGTTAAATAGTAAATAGTCTAAATAAATACGTTTAAAAAATAAGAATTATATGTGTTTTTAAAACTTTTTTTCATTTTGCTAACTTTCTATATTCTACAGACGGGTTCCATAAACGTCTCGGGCCTGGGGTAATTTACCTCCTACTCTCCATCTCGACGGGACTGGGTGTGTTAATTTACGCGTTAATTAATGCATTAAAAAAATTAATGCACTGCGTTAATGCGTTAAAAAATTAATGACCTGACAGCTCTGGTTTTAATACATGGTTAAGAGCAGTGAACTGAAGCCAGAAGGGCGAAACCCAAAGGGCTGAAAATCTAGGTCAAAGGCCAAAAGTGGAGATGGGCTGTTCAGGGCGAGCCACTCCCCACCTGCAGAATAATGTAAGCTTCTCCAGCAGGTTCTGGGGCAAAGACTTGGGCCATTGAATATGAACTTTAAAGTGCTTAACTGCTTATGCTGTCGAAATAAATTGCTAGAGTGTAGTGCATGTAAATAGCAATTGGTGCAATCAAGCAGCCTACCCATGCAGCTGGTTGCTTGGGGTGATGGTGCTGCAGACATGAGTGACAGGTGAATCAGTGGAACTGCTGGTATCAGCAAGCTGCTGATGCTGTGCCAAGTATGGGACAGCTATTGGTGGCTGTGCCAGCAGACTTGTCATTATCGTGATGTTCCTGTACTCATTGCTGGCCGCTGCCTCAGTTGCCAAGCTCTTGTGCAGCATCTGCGTGTACAAATATAACACTGTACAAATGTAACACCGTCAGAGGCCACTGGCAGTCGCAAACAAGCACTACACAAGGCCACAGATCAAAGAGCACCTGGGAAAAAAATTCGGAGAGATGCACGTAAACAGCAGATGGAGAGGAAAATGTAGCTAGATGGAGAGAAATGGTCGGTGTCGCACATTCTACATGACAGCCTGGGCAAATAAACGCACCTGCTGCCCAACCATCCCTTGGGTTCAGCTATAGCTACATGATTGTACGAAACTGTTTTAAATGTAATCGGAAGGAGATAAACTACACAATTAGCTCCTCAGACCTTGGAAGCAAAATTTGTATTTTTCAAAGAGTGATACATGACAATGAGTAAACTTTTGGCATCATAAATTGCTTTTCGGCCTACAGTTGGCAGTAAAAGTAATTTATTATAATTTAGTCTCTTACTATTTTGTAGTGTTTTTGTTCTAAACTGAGAAAATAAAAGATAATTTTTGGTATAAAAATTTTGTCGTGTGATTTGGCAGTATTTAAATACTTTAAATTTGGAATTCAAATACTTAGCATATATATGACTATTTAAATAGTATTTGAATACTTTGAAATTTCCAAGTATTTGCATAGTATTTAAATACTTTTATTTAGTATTTGTTACAACACTGACTGTGACATACACTGTATCTGGTAAAAAAGTAGACCCCTAGATATTGTACAATAGAAATATCAAATCTAAACGAATCTAAATATAATTTTGTACACTTACCGCAAAACTGCTAATACAAGCCGTGTATCATACAGTAGCTGGGTCTCTAATACAAGCCAGGGGTCTGAGATTGATGTTTTAATAGAAGCCAAGTCTCAAATAAAAGCCGGGTTCCTAATATAAGCCGGGTCTCCAATATATAAATGTTGGCGAAGTAGTTTGTTTTAGTTTTTTTAGTCTCTGTGTTTGTGTTTTGTGTGTTCATGGGCCTCGAGCCTGCTACTGAAGACAAATAAATAAAATAAATAAATAAATAAGCTGGACATCCAAGTCGTTGTTGTTGTAAGTGTACCAGCAGTTGTAGTAGTAGTAGTGATTAGTTGTATGTTCAGTGTCTTAACATTTATAATTTTGTCGTCGTATACCGGCGAATGAGGAGAAAGTCTTATTTCTACAGGGTGCGGCAGAAAAAAGTGGACCCCTAAACTTTTTAATACCATACACTTTCTGTTGTCTCAGCAGTTTAATTAAAACACGATCGTTTGCAGAAAATACCACTTTGTTATTGTATACGTTAACTGCATCAACAAACTTCACTTTCGATCGAGCGACTGCAGTAGGCTGCGTAACGCCATATTGGTAACGGAGACATTTTGTTATCAATATTCAATTATTAATAACTCCACTAAGAAATCAAATTTTTCAACGAAATTTGGTGATCGACTCAACAGTTTACTGTAGACTAAGTCTTTGAAATTTTGCACAAATTTGTTCACATCTGACATTTCTATTGTACAATGTTTAGTGGTTTACTTTTTTACTGAACATGATGTATGTATCATACACACATTTAGGTAAGCAAATTAATGCACTGTGTCCGGTAAAAAAACTGACCCCCTAGACACCATGCAATAAAAATGTCCGATCTGATCGAATTTGAATAAAGTTTTGTACACTTAATCCCCAATAAACTCCTGAAGCGACTGCCAAATTTCGTCAAAAAATATTATTATTTATTATATTGTAACGCCATATTGGTAACGAAGATATTTTGTTATCAATATTCAACAATTAATAATTTTGGTAACAAATAATATTTTTCAATGAAATTTGACATTTGCTTCAGGAATTTATTGGGGATTAAGTGTATGAAACTTTATTCAAATTCGTTCAGATTTGGCATTTTTATTGCACGATGTCTAGGGGGTCAGTTGTTTACTGTACATGCCTAGAATGTATACTGCAACTAAAACGAGACATATTAAACATTAAACATACTTATCACCAGTAAGTGTCCAATGGTTATTACCTTGTCAACAGTGGCCTGTGGTGATTTGGCTATGTAGTCGTAAGGCGGCACGTCAGTAATGCGGTGGTACCGTGGCAGACTGTCAGCAGGTGCTTGTGTAGATGGCTCACTGCTGGTTACAGCATGACGACCAGTCTCAGCACCAGCCACACGTACACCACCCAGTGCCTTGTCCTTTTTCTTCTGCAGTAATGGGTCCGACCTATACATAGGATACAGCCACCTCAGCCACATACACTTCAGCATATACCTACAATTAACTAATAAATTCATTCATCTTTACATTTCATGAATGTCTAGAGTGTATTATGCGAGTGTAACAAAACTTAAACATAGGGCTGTGACGAAAAGTGCTTATTTCACAGACAGTTATAATGCTCCAGAAACTGTGATTAAAGATAGAAGGACTAAGTAGGGACTGGGGCAGGTGGCTAGCGGGCCTGTAGCAAATGCAGGCAGGGAATAAAATGTGTTAATGATGTTTCCAAAGCATTATTAGGCATTCACACAAGCTAACACTTGTGTTTACACTACAGGTGCCATTTAATTCCATCATTGTTAAAGCCAGTGAGGAGTCAGTCGCTGTGAAAACAATAAAGTCCTTTTAGGCAACTGACTGCACTGGTACTGACCACCAAATATTCACAAAATTCAAAAATATAGAAATCAAAACTTAAGATGGACTACCTACAGGTGAGAAAAAAGACGAAAACCAGTAGACGAAAAATGCGCATTTTGGCACATTTACCTTATTCAACCTTTTAAAAAATTTCTGAACCTTATTCAACCTTTTAAAATTTTTTGAATCATGTTTAACCTTATAAAATTTTCCAAACCAATTTTTAACCAATAAAAAATTCAGTTGATGTTACAGTAACAGTAACAACAATATGGTATCTAGTAATCAATGAGCAAATGAAGATATATTAATTATTATAATATTAATACTAATTATAATAGTACTACCAATAATAATAATAATTTGTTTGAAAAATCAAAAAGACATGCTGGGTCCACATCCTGGAGGCTTTGTGTTTTATGGCGGTTTAGATGCAACAGCATTCAGTCGACGTAAAACTAACAGTTTTACATTGAATCAATTGCTAACTTATTTTAATTGTGTTCGACGCAGCAGATCAAGTCGTAAAGAGCTATATCTCGTAAAAAAAACAAATCGAGACTTAGTTCAAATATTTGCAATCAAAGCTAGTTGCTGCAAACACTTGAATTGCAGAATTAGACAATTACTGGTCAGGTCAAAAAATTCAAAGTTGCATAAACAACTTTGAATTTATACTATAAAGTTAGAACACATCACTTATCACATCGCGAAATCCTTTACCGAGCGAAAGCTGTTTCAAAACGTACAGACAAAGATGACCACAGAAAACTTTGTCGGCTGGTTAAACTCTTTTTGAAAAGTACTGCTGATTTCAGGTATTCTGTCAATTCTCGTGGTGGCTGTATGCTGTAGCTGTCAAAGAAAAATTTATTTTTGTCTCGTTTAAACCTTGCAACCCAATGCATTCCATTCTCTTGAGAATCGTCTGAATTTAAAATTCCATATTCGTTTTTATTTATCCTTTTTATTTATCTTACTCAGTAATTTGTCACGTGTAAAAACTCCTTTAAAATATGGAATCAAATTTTTTTACAGCATTGAGTATTTCTAAGTCTGATAATGCTTTGTTTTCTAGCGTAACACTGTTAACATATATCATCATTTTTATTACTCATGTAATTTATGCCCATATGCCATGGTCAAAATTCCATCAGGCATTATTACTCTTTCATCATCTTCAGATGATGAAGCAATTTCATTTATCTCCTCAGTGTACATTTCATGTTGTCTTATGTGTAATTGATTTCTTAACTATGTTTATACCATTACATTTTTTTTATTTTATTTACCTTTGTGCATTTTTTCATCGAATATAACTTCGGTCTCAAACCAACAAATTTTAATTCGTTTACCACAAGCCTCATTCTTAAACATGCCGATCACCTTTTTGTTTATTCCCATTGGGATCCCTGAAGGATGATCTACCGGATAATCGCTTGTATCAAATTTACTTTCAATATTTCCCATAATATTGTGATAAAAATCTTTGGTCATTATTTCATAACACTGTGAATTTGTGTCAGTAAATAACAACTTTGCTTTATCACCATATTTATCTTTAATGTAAATGTAATGGAGGTTAAAACTCACAATGTTTAAAATGTACTTTCTATGCTAAAAAAATTTCACACGCAACTTGTTTGGATCTATCTGTAGTAATTTCAACTTAATTCACACTTGAAATGTGTGTCGTAGACGAAAATTGCAAAAAAAACCACTAAAACGCCTATTTTGGGGGTTCAAGGTCATTCAAGGTCATCGATGTTCACACCACTGAAAAGCTCGTGAATACTGCTTGTTACACTAAACTGCATGTATGTACCTATCTGTGACTGCTTTCACGCTACACAAGCCAATAGCGGTAAAATGACCACTTTTTACACGAGTACCCTTTTTTGATGCCTGCGTGCGCAGGTCTCCTTGAACCTAGGGAATCGGGTTTTAAACCGCTAAAGTCTACATTTAATGCTAAAAATTTCATACGCAAATTGTTTTGGTCTGTCTCCAGCAATTTCGACGCAATTCACTCTTTGAAACGCGTGTCGCAGTTCGAAATCGCGAAACATTTACTAAAAGCCCTTATTTTGGGAAATCGAGGATGTTTAAGGTCCTCGATGTTGATACCCTTAAAAAGCTCGTCACCAGAGCCTGTTATTATGTCTGTGCCTATCTGCAACGGTTTTCACGCTAGACGAGATAGCGGTAAAATAAAGACTTTTTAAGAGGGTGCCCCTCTTTGACGCTCTCGTTTCAGGGTAACCTCGTCATCCAAACGCACAAAGTTTTGTCGCAAAAAATTGAGTTTTAGGGGCAGCCCATAGTGAAGATTTCGTGATCCCAGCATGCACTGTTTTGATACAAATCCAGAATGTGATGGACGGATGGACAGACGGACGGACGGACGCCTAGGCCATGGCTAAGACGCGCGAAGCATTCTGCTGTCGCGCGTAATAAAATATTCTGTTTCACAGAATAAACTGATACTTGCAAATTGAATAAAAACGGCTAAACAAATCGTTAGTCAATCAATCAATCAATCAATCAGTCAATAAATATGTGTAGTACCTGAATCGTTGCATGCTGTCGACATCATCTCGAAGATGAGCTGCTTTAGTGAGGATCTTCTCACTTGCTCCAACAGCCAGCATGCCAGCCTCCGGACCCAGTGAGACGCCGGCCTGTGGCGTGGTCGAAGGCAGCACAGTGTCCTTATCCTGAACGTGGTCCAACTCATTGCTCACCGACACTTCGAGTTCTGTTTCAGAGATCAGTAGCTGCTCATCACTTGGCAGCGGTGGCCACTCGTGATCAGACTCAAGATTTCCTTCCTGCTCAACAGCGGGGGGTGCTACATCGACAGCAGCAAGAAGCTCATTAAGTGACAAGACATCGACCATGCTAACTGATTCCTGCTTAGCCGGCAGATCTTCACAGAAACTCTCTTTCAGATCCACAGAAGCTGGCCCTGACAAGCGGGGCACTATTGCAGTCTCATTACCAACGTCATCTTCTACATCCTCGGCTACTCTGACGCTGGCCGATGGAACATCTTCGGAAAAAATGTGAAAGGTCTTGCTTCTTTCCAGTTTAAGAAAGTGGGTCATATGTTCAACAGTAACGTCAGTTGGTGTACAGCGTTTCACATCTTTTGCACTCTGCGTTGCGACCACATCGTTCTCATTTGGTGCCTCCAGCATAAGCTCTGCCAGAGTCTCCCGATGTTTAATTTCCGATTTCTTCTCGGTGATTAGCACACACGAGGTATTCTCAGCTGCACTATCCTTCTGTTTGTCCACACCTTCACCGTAGTTCGGCTGATCAGTTTTTTGGACTTCCGAAGCTTTTACCACCGACTTGATTTCATCTATCTCATCCACCTTCTCCGCTGGCATTTTCCGCAACTTTGTGTCATCCTCTACATCACCTGGATTCTCTGTAACGCTCGAAAATACCTTAGTTCTGCTGGTGTCGTTGGCAGTTAGCACAGTGCCAGGACGTGGTCCTGCGAGGTCTCTGAATGAAGTACTGCTAGGCTCACTGACTCGCAGCAATTCTGATCCAATGCTCATCTCACTGAGGTGATTGGCTGACCACAAGCTGCTCGGGCCACCATCTAGCACCGTCAAATTCCTGCTGGAGTGATACTCAGATGACACTGAAGTGGACACAAATTCCATCAGCATGCCTGTAGATGATCCCGACTCCTGTGGTCCGTCTGACGTCCACACTCGGACCTCTGATCCCGCCATGTCATTGCTAACAGCACTCAAGCTCTGCCTCTTGAGTGCGTCTTCTGAAGCCTGCCGTAACACACTTGAGGATTTCAAGCTTGCTGCAAGCGTCGCTACCGCTCCACTCACAGATGTCTGGAGCACAGCAATAATACTACTACAGCGTTAACAGGGTGCTTACACAGAACTGTAAATAGACTAGGGCTTGAACTGATTAACTTTTTCTAATTAATTAACTTCCAAAATTTAATCAAATTAATACATTAGCTTCGATTATTTTTGTATATTCTATTACAAACCTTCATCAGGCATATTAGTCATTTTAGTTGATTAAAACAAATTAATCAATCAATTTTTAAAACAATTAATCAAACAATTCGTCATTAATTTCTGCAACCATAAAATATACTACTGGCCTAATAAAATGTCCCACTAAGCAACCAAAAGCCCATGCTGGACCAGCTAAAAAGAAAATGGAACTAGCTTAGGCGTGTACTAAAAAGTAATAATAGCACTGCAAAACAAGCTTGCAGTGGGACTCCAGGGACATTGGAAAAATAAGGAATCCAGTTTGCGAGTGTTGGATAAAGTAGTCAAAAATTCTACTTGAGTAGAAGTAGGAGTAGTGACCCCAAAAATCTACTTAAGTAGAGGTATAAGTAGCTCAAAATAAAACTATTTAAGTAGAAGTGGACTTTTCTTCTACCGTTATTGGCTCGTTTAACGTGAAAATGGTTGCAGATAAGCACAGACATGTTGTTTATCATAACAAGCACTGGCGATGAGCTTCTTAGGACTGTTAACATCGATGACCTTGACTGACCTTGAACCCCCAAAATAGAGGGGTTTAATACTTTTTTGCGATGTCGGGCTGCATCACACATTTCAAAAGTGAATTGCACTGAAATGGCTGGCGATAGACCAAGACAACCTGCATATGAAATTTTTAGCATTGAATGTAGATTTTAGCAATCTAAGTCTGGACCCTCTGTGTTCAAGGAGGCCTGTGCACGCCAGTGTCAAAGAGGGGTACCCCTCTAAAAAGCAGTTATTTATCCGCTGTTAACTTTTCTAGCGTGAAAATGGTTGCAGATAAGCATAGACATGCTGCTTATCATAACAAGCACTGGCGACGAGCTTCTTAGAATTGTCAACATTAATGACCTTGATTGACCTTAAACCCTAAAATAGGGGGTTTTACTTTTTAGTGATTTTTTTGGCAATTTTTAGCTGCAAAAAAGTGAATTGCGATGAAATGGATTGAGATGGACCAAAATTACATGTGAACAGGAACTGCTACAGGCTCTCGCGCGTCGCCCGAGCCGGAGTTTTCAATAGCGGACGTTTAAGCGTAAATACGCCCAAAATTTTCAGCCTGTATGCCCAAATTTTAAGACGTGGACATCACGACGTCCAAATCAATCTGCTTCTTATTATGTTTATTTGTCTATAGTAAACTGGGAATTGACGTCAGAATCTGTTTTTGAATGTTTCGTTAGTTTAATAATTTCCCCTGACTGTTGTGTTTCTGCATACTTCGTTTCATGAAGACGTGGCACTGCAACCATATTAACTGATTCTGTGAACAGTTCTCATCCAGAAACTGACATTCGTTTTGGATAAAGGTAGTAAAATTGAATGTTGCTTGTTTTCACAATAAAGCCCAGCTGCCGCTAGGAAAGATGTGCTACAGCCTATATAGTTCCTGTTGCACTACACACTGACCTTCAAGACCATCCAAGGTCAATGATTTTCATGTCATTTAAAAGCCAATATGTGACTTATTATTAGTGACTAATAGTAACCTTGGCCCTATCTCTCACAGTTAGTGAGATACGGCAGCTTACAACTTGAAACTTTTCGTTAAAAACTGCAGCCAAACCGCTGTAGACGGAAACATGGTTACTACTGACAGCCTCTATGGCTTACCGTTTAGCCATAGTACCGCACGATTGGCATACCATAGTGCGTTATGACCCTTTAAGGTCACCCGAGGCCTATGATTTTCATGTCATTTGAATGCGACTTCCTATTAGTAATCAATAGCAACCTAGACCCTATCTCGCACCGTTTAACCACAATACATCCATGACAGATAGACTGACAGACAAACGACAGTCGTGCCATAGACGCGCTATACAGCATAGCTGTTGCGCGTAAAAACTACGACCTATGTTGGTGGTGCGTAAGTGATGCATATGTTTTTATGTGGTAAGTAATGTTTTCATTAAGTTTTTGCTTGAGTTTTCTTGTAGGCCTAGTGCATGATTTTAGATTTTGTACACTGACGTCCAAATTTTCTAGCTTGGAAGTCATGACGTCCTGAAAATTCAGGTTTATTGAAAACCATGCATGGCCTGAGCATTAGCTCAGATTTCTTGTTGCACTTAAAATAACAGAAAATACGCAAAAATGAAATAACTGCAAATTTTCAATTTAGAAACTCAAACTTCGCTCTACAGAATTCATGCAGCCACTATATACATGAACAATGCAGTTCTCACAGGCTGAAATGCTAGAAGGCTTGAGTGAATTTCGTGGTTAACTGGTTATGGTCAGGGTTGTGGTTAAGTTACGGTACATCACTATGCCAAGAGTCATACTGATACTGGCCGTTTACCTTCACTTATCCCTAGTAGGAAAATGAGATCAAACTTTAGTCAATAGTACTTGAGTGTAGGCCTAAAATTTATATGGTGGTGCGTAATGCTTAGCCTATATGAAACAATCAGAATGAGTGTTACAGTCTTAAATGTCAAGATACTATACAGAAAAGCAAGACGTTATGATCCAATAACATCTTACGGAGCTTGGTTACTACTACTATCAGTTGAAGATAAAATATTTTTAAAAATACTTCAACGTGTTTTCAGTTGTATTGCAGTAGATGATGAGATAGGCTAAAATACAGAAGAACATGACAATCAGCAAGGCAACCAAAGTAGAAGTGTACGAAATGATGGTGTTGAGCATTTTGTGTTACAACTTGGAGACCTGGACATTGACAGCAGAGATGAACAGAGAGTTGAAATGGGCTGTCTACGACAGGTCGTGGATGTCTCGAGAAGGGATCACATCAAAAATGAGGACATCAGAGCACACCTCGGTATCACACAGGATATTGTGGAAAGAATCCAGGAAAGAAGATTGAGATACTTTGGTCATGTCGTCAGAATGGACAACTACCTAAATGCCTACCTAATATAGCCTTATATGGCAGAGTTGAAGGAAGCAGAGCTAGAGGAAGTCCTAGGAAGCGCTGGCTAGATAATGTCACAGAAGACTGCAATCGCCGTGGTTGGGGCATTGTGGAGGCCACACACCTAGCCAACAACAGACGCCAGTGGAGAAAAGTATACGACTGTCACAGCATGCTCCGGCATCACAATGACAACAAAAGAAGAAGTTGATGAGATAACTACATTGAGAGAAAAAATCTACTTTTTGTTGCCTGACAATAAGCTACTAAAGTAGAGTTGTAGAAAGTGAAAACTTCTACTTAAGTAGAGTAGGAAGTAGAACTACTGTACTTCGTTACTGTCCAACACTGCAGTTTGCTGTGGATCTTGAAACAAGAAATTTGGGCTAATGCTCACGAGATGCGCGAAAGCCTTTAGTAGTTCGTATTCAGTAGTTTAGCTGAAAATTGGGGTGTTCACGCCAAGTTAATATACAAATACCAAACTCTCTATCTGGATCACATAATGATAGTAGCGTGGCGCCAACTTGTGAATGATATAGACTTGTGTCGCAGCCAGAAATCGCCAAAAATCCATAAAACCTCCTTTTTGGCGTTCAAGGTCATTCAAGGTCATTGAATTCGGCGCCAATCAAAAGCCAGTGTACGACTTTCTATTAGTGATTAATAGCAACCTAGGCCCTATCTCGCATCGTTAGTGAGATACAGCGCCTTATTGGCTAAAAATCGCAAATTTTGCCCACCCCCCTCTCATTTAGCGCCCTTGTTCAGGGTGACCTCCTTCGAATTTATGTAAAAGCTTTATGGTTCCTGAAACTAGAGTCTTCCAGGCAGCCAATGGTGAAGATTTGGTGATCCTAGCTTGCACCGTTTTTGACTGATCCACCCATGTGATGGACAGACAGACAGACAGACAGAATTGCGATGGCTAAGATGCGCTGAAAACAGTAGATGCTTTCGCATGTAAAAATAAACTCGACACATTTCTCGCAAAATAGATCCTGGAATATCTGTAAAAATAACAACAAGTCCAAAGTAACCTGCCAAATGGCATTTAAGTCCGTCGAACAGTATAAGTAAGGTGTACAAATGTGACAGACAGAGGAGAGCCAAATGACTGAAAGATGAGAGACAAACCAGACTACGGAGAAAGTGTAGCACCAGGCAGAATCACTTTCACTTGTGCTGCAAAAACGATTCTGCTGAAAAAAAGTGAAGAAGGTATAGGCGACTAAAGTGTGACAATTTATGTCTGATAGAAGGCGAAGCAGGCATACGTGACTTACCTGTGATGCAGTTTTGCCAGCGACGAAGGCACTGTCAGATGGATGCTGAGCTAGTGCTGTTGCTGGTCCCTCAGCACTGCGATGGCTGGATGCTGATATAGCAGACTTGACTTGTTTACTGTTATACTCAGTGCCTGCTGGCTCTGACTTGGGCAGTGCATCACGCAGCGGTCGGTCAGCTTCCGCTGAAGGCGTGTCGTGTCTCAGCAGCTTACTCTCACGTGCCACTGTGGCTCTAAACGCCATGGTGTTCATGTTGGCGGGCCGGTAGGATAGCGGTGACCACAGGTTGGACGTCGGTGCGCCAGCAGCGGTTGTGGTCTTGGTGTCCTGGCTGTGACTGTCAGCCGATGGTTGGTACTGACACAGTGGAGGTGAGACGAATGGACTGGATGCTAGTGCCATGTTGCTTGGCAGGTGGACAATCATACTAGGCTCATGGTGGCTGGCTGGCTTACAGCCACGCCGTGCTGGTGGTGGCTGCACTGTGGCTGACCTCAGCTGAACCTCTGACTTCTCTAGCGCTGATGCTGTGGACGTTGCACCGCTGTCACACATCGACCAGCACATCAGCTCTTTCAGTCAATCAATCAATCCCTCAGAAAAATTTGTACAGCGCCCCATACACAGTCTTGAATGGCAGCACTTAACAATAACAAGAAATCTGAGCTAATGCTCATGAGACGCGCGAGAGCCTATAGCAGTTCCTGTTTGCAAGTAATCTTAGTCTATCTTCATCCATTTCGTCGCAATTCACTCTTTTGCAGCCAAAATCGCCCCCAAAATCACTGAAAACCCCTATTTTCAAGGTTCTAGGTCAATCAAGGTCGTCAATATTGACAATCCTAAGAAGCTCGTCGCCAGTGCTTGTTGTGTTAAGGAGCAAGTTTGTGCCTATCTGCAACCATTTTTACGCGAGACAAGCCAACAGCAGATAAATAACCACTTTCTGGACGGGTACCCCTCTTTGACGCCTGCGTGCGCAGGCCTCCTTGAACCTAGAGGGTCCGGACTTGAATTGCTAAAATCTACATTCAATGTTGAAAATTTCATGTGCAGATTGTCTTGGTCTATCTCCAGTCATTTCGGTGCAATTCACTCTTGAAATGCGGGTCGTAGCCCGAAATCGCAAAAAAAATCACTAAATCCGCCTATTTTGGGGGTTCAAGGTCATTCAAGGTCATCGATGTTAACATTCCTAAAAAGCTCGTCGCCAGTGCTTGTTATGATAAACAGCATGTCTGTGCCTATCTGCAACCATTTTCACGTTAGACGAGCCAATAACTGTAGAATAACACCTTTTTAAGGGGCGGCCCCTTTTTCTCCCTCTCGTTCGTGGGGACCCCCTTCACCCAGTGGCATGAAATTTTATTATGCAATACTAGAAACACTAAGCTATCATATGGTGAAAACCCGTAAGTCTCTATCTCACCTGGTCTTGGAACGGTACTGGGACGTGACAGATACCAAAACGGTCAGACGGACAGACACCAGGACAGAAGTACCACAGCTCATACGCTCTATAGTCAGCTACGTTAGCTCTCGCGCATAACAATAATATAAACCCTAAGTCTACCCTGCGCTGGTGTTACTACGGGGTATAAAGGCGCATCCTCCGGCTGGCCAATAGAGGAAGCCCTTAATGAGGTGACCCTGAAGGGTTGTGCCAAATAATGCACAATAAGGCACCGTGGACCAAAAGTACCCAGTAGCTACTTTTAGGAGGTAGCATAAAAAGGTTGACCCTCAGACAGCCAAAGGTGTTAATTTGAGGTTATACCGTGGAACAGTAGCAAGTCAAGGAAGGCTGGTGTCTCAGCCAGTTAAGGGTCCTGATATGAGATCATGTCTAGCTGGGGTTCACTGGGATCTTACAGATACCCATAGGTGATTGCTTAGTTGCTGCCTGCCTCGTCGGTGGTCTGGTCATGTGCACTAAGTGGCTTCACTGTTCCTGCCATGTCTTGGAGTCGGACGGCACGTTGGACGGGCTCATGCAGGCATGATGGGTTAGACTAGGATTTCCAATAGATACTGAACTCATTACAGTTTCAGACTGCGGTTATCCTGTTAGGCTTGTAAACCGCGTGGGGGCTCCCCTTCGCCCCGTTTGGCTCGGAGGCGTGGCAGGAGTGGTGTGGCTGCATTGCTCATGTGGCTGGTCTGCTGATGAGCTGGGCCGCCTGGCCGAGTGGTTAGAGTGTTGGACTCAGGTCAACTTCGCCAGAGCGAGAGGTCCTGGGTTCGATTCCTGGTCGGACCCCTCAAAAATTGCCAGGCCTCAGGACAGTCACGTGGTCACGTGGCCAGCGGGTGACCAGGAAAAACACGATTGACTAGGCCTTCTACTCCGAGCTCATCCGTGGAGCTCGGTGGC
>Ga0056128_1001680_pt1 | contig 25247 bp, 16 predicted proteins | sample WorMetLIZISLAND2_FD_71113 | JGI IMG/M metagenome (GOLD analysis project Ga0056128, IMG submission 71113) | Marine gutless worms symbiont microbial communities from Max Planck institute for Marine Microbiology, Germany - Olavius geniculatus... ... | reverse complement strand
ACCATCGACCGTGAGCCTCCCGCGTCATGGAGTCGGCCGCCCGGAGACAACGACGTGGAAGACGACAACGAGGCGCTGCACCGTCACTGCACGTGCACGTCGGGCCGATGTCGACCCGCTCAGAATACAGTGTTCCTACCACCCCCGCCGCCATCTCGCAGGACTTGTGGGGAGTCGCTGGACCTCCCACACCGTCGAGCACTGCACGCCTGCTACGTGGTCTCGTCGACCAGTGACGACGATCCAGACGACTCGTGCAGCATCCCGGTGGCTCCACCACCCGATGTACAGACACTGGCGCCATCTGTCGTATCAGCGTAACGCTAATTTTTACGTTCCAGCTTGTTACGTGTCAGAGATGTGCCGACTGCAGACACGTCAGTCCGTGGACGCAGATCTGCAGGATTTTTTTGCGGACGCGGACTGACGCAAATTCTGTTCCGTGATAAAATTTGCGAACGCAGATCGACGCCGATCCTGTTCCTTGACACGTCTATTTCTTTCTTATAAAAGTTAAAAAAAGAGAAACAGGTGGTGTGTTGAGATGTGTTGAGATGTGCGTAGCACTGTGACACCATAACCGGTAAATTGTAATCTGCTATAAGCTATAAGTGGCCTACCTTACGTACTAATGAACAGAAGCCTATAGATCTATTTAGCGCGGTCGCAGATTCTTGGTGAAAATCTACGGATTACGCGGATTCAAAAATTTCAGGATTCGCACATCTCTGTTACGTATAAAGCGTGTCTCAAAAACGTGCCACGTTCATTTTTTGAATAACTTCTTGAAACATTGCCCGTTTTTAATATTTTTTCGGCGTGCAACATTAACAAGAAACTTGACGTAAATGGCCATAGTATTGCCCACCTCATTTTAATAATGTTGCTACACTACCTCGTGAAATTCTGAAATCGTAGCTTGATCGTTTACAACAATTTATACTGGGTAGCGCAATCGGTCAATGTTTCACGGAGTTATTTACAAAATAAAACGGCGCGTTTTTGAGACAAGGTGTAGATGCACTGCCGAATCGTTAAAAAACTGGCAGAAAACGACCGTAATACGGCGATGTTTTGTAACCTATGTACGTTATATAATAATATAGTCTGTGGGCGAAGACAATATTATTTATCAGCAGGAAAGTTGTGTTGTCGCAAAACAATTTTGATGCCGTAATTTGCGAATCTGTAGCATCGCGCGGTAGAAATCGTAAGCAGTGGCGTCTTGGCAGAAACAACTAACACCACCCTAAATTTAAGCTTGTTACAAATTTCTTCTCGTGAGCAACTACTTTCTCTTTAACATCTGCTACATTTGGGGCTGTTTTTTCATTTTAGAGGAATTTACCCGCAAAACGAAAATGTTGAACACCCGCATCTTTTTGTCGAAAATTTGCAGCTGTCTGTCCAATTTTTTGCCCCTAACCCTTTTACTCAGGACGCTGCTTGCAGTGTCATCATTTCAGTGTTGGTATTTTGTGCATAAAATACAGCCTCGGGTTTATCTATTACCATAGATGTAAAAACATTTTTTATGTTTCTATAAAAGTTTCTAAAGAACATGTTTTTAGTGTTTTTTAAAATGTTTTTTATTCTATTTTTAATATCGCGTTTTTGTTCTTATTAAAACATGAACGTACAAAATTACAAATATGATGCATTTCTTATGGGCAAATTGCGTTTAGCCCTGTTTTCGATTTGCACGATAATCACGGTTACGTACCAACATTTAGTACATTCTGGTCTTTAGTCTTTACTACTGGTAGGTTTTTGTTTTCAACGTGTTATTGTGCTGAATGTAGTTTAATGTTTTTATGTGTGTTTTTATATGTTTTTATAGAAGTGAAAAACATGTGCATTTATGTTTTTTATTTGCAAGTTAATGTTTTTAACTTTTATGTCTATTACCACACTCTCAGTGGATTTAATATTATTATTACATTGCGAGCTATTAAAACAACTCAACATTGCGTATGCCTATGTTCCGTTTACGTTTTTTTCTACACATATATACAGTGTCAGTAATTTTTGTTATCGTGTTATAAATCAATGTACACGCATAACTGTTAACTCTTAACTCAGTTAGTGAAATAAAAACGCAAATGCTTGCCTTTGTCAATTCATATGCGACTTTATGCATGTATTATTTTATACTCCTCGCGCGCTACGTTCCTAATATAGCGAAAAGGAGTATATGAGATCAGTGTAATATTGAGGACCGACCGACCGACCTCTGTTCCTGGAAGAACCTTCCTGGAAGAACTTTAAACGGCCATATCTCCATAACGGTGCTAAATAAACCCATGGTCACTATGGACCACCCATAGGAAGTCGACCGCCGGGAGTCGAATGGTCACGTAACCGATGACGTCACGTGACCTTTGAGGCGCTATATCTCCGTAACCGTGCTAGATAGACGCATGCGTTGAGGTATAGCAAGACAAATGACAACTAGCGTGATCGACCGTTATTGAAAATTTTTTCCTCTCAATTCCTAAAATCGGGCAATATTTTATGAACTTCGGGGAGACAATTTTCAATAACGACTTTGACACCAGTCACTATTATTATAATATTAAACTGGTCTCAATTAAACGCCGGGTCTTTAATACAAGCCAAAAGGAACGAAAAAGCTCTTAAAAGAATACAAAAAATGACGCGTGCAAAGTACATTAGATTGGTCACAATCTAATAATATTTCTTGTTATAACCATGATAACTGTCGACTACAGTGCTAACAAATTTCTTATACTGATCGAACGCTAATAACAAAAAAATGAAAATGTCACGTCAATGGAAAGCTAATACCAAGCACTGCCGGTCACTGCTTAAGGCCGATAGCAATGGACAAAGTAATTTGGCAAAGGCGGTATTGCCAACCGGTGCTGCCACCTGGTGAATCACAAGTCATCATTTTTTTGTAAGTCGCAAGCACTTGCATGTTTTGGCCGAGGGCTTGACTCCCAAATTTCTCTTTTCCTGAGGGGTCAGGGACTCTAATGTAATACTGTATCATTGGACCCCACAAACGTACCTGCCACATGGCATCTAAATCCGGTTTAAGTAGGGGGCACGAATGTGATCGACAGACGACAGCAAGCAGACGGACAGACCGCCCAACGAAGAAATGTGTAGAAACCGCGGAATCGCTTGCAGCAGCGATGCCGCTTAAAATCTGCCCCGTGATTTCATGGTGCAGATGCGTAAGTTTATGCGTGGGATGCACGTAGGTTTTACTGACACGTACATTGTATCTGCCTACTGTTTGACAGATCCTTGTCCGTGTCTCACTCAGTGTTAGCGATGTTACTTTCGACCAGTCGTCGACGTTTTCCGACACGTTGTGGAACATAGTCAGTACAGCAGACGAACAAATACAAAGTAACGAAGACAAACAGTGTCCGTCCGTTCGTCTGTTTTATTTCTAGAGATCTATGGCCTGTGCATAGGCCGAGGCCCCATCTGTCTGTAACACTTGAGTTTCATGCAGTGTTCCCTAATCCGCATTCACTGTTATTTCATTTTTACTCCTCGCGCGCTACGTTCCTGACGTAGCGAAGAGGAGTATATAAAATCAGTGTAATATTGAAGACCGACCGACCGACCAACGACCGACCTCTGTTCCTGGAAGAGCCTTCCTGGAAGAACTTCAAACAACCATATCTCCATAACGGTGCTAGATAGACGCATGGTCACTATGGACCACCGATAGGAAATCGACCATCGGAGAGTCGAATGGTCACGTGACCGATGACGTCATTTGCGGTGTGAAAAAGGAACTAAAAAGCAGTTACAGGAGAAAATGATGCTCGCGAGATTGGCCACAATCTGAAATATTTCTTGGGCTATTGTGGTCGTTTCGTTTTACATTTACATACTGTGTCAAAATTTTGTCGGTAATTTCATTTGCAAGCAATAAATACAGCTGACGCATGAAAATCCTGAAATTCGTCATTTTTATTTCATAAACCACGCATAATGCAGACGTGCCGTAAAAACCGAAAAAATATATGCAGAAACATTGACACAAAAATCTGTGACTGACTGTCATGGTTTGGCTAGTTCTAGTTGTCAAAGGCGGTCGTGCTGTCAAAAGTATTTAGTAGTCAGTTCGAAAGTTTGACTGAAAGTCTGAAACAACACCGCACACAGTCAAAGCGAGAGTTATTTATGTAAACGCAGAATTGTCGCTTACAATAATTACTGTGGCGGCGTGAAATCGACAACACGGTAGAGCATTTCTGCGACAGAAACAACGAGCAGCAGCAATTTGCCACTTACCGCAATTATTGCTCTGAAGCGAATAAATACGAATCACGGGCGAAAGACTGACACGTTTCTCCCAACAAACTGCTTCCCTACGATCAGGTACGTTTGTGGTAACATAAATATTGCATTTCGTTCGTCACACGTGCGTTTGATAGTAGTTTAAACAAAAATTCGGCTACAATATGCAAATAATAAAAATAACTTTAAGTTTTAACACAACGAATTAAGTATTATTTATTTTTTATCGGTTTATTTAAACATTGCGTTCCTCACGATAAAACAGACACAATAGAAAATGTGCAGCTCGCAGCTAAAGGCTGCTGTTGAGCCGCCACTATATTTAATAGCACTTCGAGAATCGAAATACGTACGATAATAATATACCTTTTATTAATAAGCAGCATACTTGCAGCTTAGTGAGAAATAGATAATATTTTTCACCAGCCGGATTTGACTGCAGCCAAATGGGAAAAAAATGACGGCAAAGCGGCTGAACGTTTAGCAATGTCAAAATTAACGAGTGATAGAGGATTGTGTCTAAAACTAAACAGAACAAAACAATGTGTCGCTGTTCACTTGCAGGTTGTGTAAATAACAATGGAAACGTCAGTTGAAATTCGTCGTTCGAAGCTGCTTTTGAAACTCTTCGCAGTCGTTATCTTCTACCTGAGTCTTTGTGTCGATAGGAACGCCGTCTCCGGTAATTCATCGTCGTACTATTTCCAGTAGGTATCTAGCACAGCTACCTTAATTTTGATGTGCCCAGTAAACAATTAACAGTAAGACAGGTAATCTTTTCTTACATTATGCCGTACATAAATAAATATTAATATCTTACGAACTACGGCGCGTCGTGGGTTACAAAAGTTGGAAAGCAGGAAGTGCATTTTTTCGATAAACAGCTGCAACTTACCGATAAAACGTATGCGGGTGCTTAAATTTATAGTTTTGCCCCTAAACTAGACCTACTTTTCAAATGGGGAATTTCCCGCGCCAGATCTCGCACTTTTGAAAATATTCTTTGACAACAAAGAACGTTTTCGACAATTTAAGTTTAGAGGTAGTAACTGCTCTTCCCGACAACGCTACTGTTTAGGCTCTAGGCCTACGACAAAATGTAGGCTACTGTATAGGTACCGTCCGTAAAACACTGATACGCTCAAATCTGGACAAAAATATGGAATTATGTCAAGCCGAGTTTATACCGAGACTGATGACCATTTTTTGTATTTAATTAGTCAGCTACAGTTAATACGTATGATGAATTACTAACACTTTTTGGGTTGACATAGACGTAATAAGTACGGTCAATAGCAACGTGTATAAATAGAAACAGTCAATAATACTGCTCTGGTTAATAGAGCTGGCCAACGAAGCTCGACGTGTGTCATCATCATCATCATTGTCATATCGTCATCATGTTCTTTTAATACATTAACTTGACAGAACGCAAGCATGTGCGCACAACTTAGGTTTACCATACAGTGAATATAAGAGTTTGAAAGTATACAGGACTATGTGCAAATGTTGCAAAAACAAGCACGTCAATTGAACACTAATTATCATAAAAACAGCATAACAGCAACAAAATTGGAATGTGTGATTGCTTATAGTAACTAATAAAAAATATGATAAAAGTTATGATGTGCAGCAAAAGCAATGTGTTTTCCTGCAATATAAGCTATTTTTTTAAAATTTTGTCTTTATTTCATAGAAGGCAGTGCTCGTAGTAGATGTAATATTCTTCATAATGCAGATGACAAGCAGTTACTTAACAATGGGTTAATTTTTCGACGTTTGTTTTCACATGTGTATAGACTATAGTCTGTTCAGAAACAGGATGCCAAAGTTAATCTGTTGTCACTAGTAGCATACACAGAATCTGGACAGTATTACGCCAAGCGCAGTCGACTATATTAAAAACGATGTCATTTTAAAGTTTGTTCTCACTGAAAGCATGCAAACGGTCAATAAACGATTAGCTGCATTTGTCCGGCAGACGACAAGCGCTATAGTTTAAATTTGGAATAATTTTTCGATCAGTTTCTGCCACAGACATGTAATGCTAGCATTATTATTAGTCACTCGTAGCGTCAGAAGATTACTGTTTCTTTTCCTGTTTTAGAAAAACTGTATTATTTATGCTACCAGATAGTAAGTAATAAAAATATAATACATGTGGCTCTGTTTTGTAGGTGGAAGATGTTTTAATAATTGGGCGTCTCTCCATGCCTGCTTGGGCGGTAAGCAAAAGTCTTTTGGATTATTACTTAGGTTTAGTGGGCGTCCCACAAAAGCGGCTCCTTTTATGAGGTTTCGTCGTTATTTTCACAATGTTTATGCCATGTTTTTTCAGCAGTGCACTCAACACGAATACACGTCGTGTTTGCTTTTCGTTCATTGCACCTCAGGTGTGTAGGTCTATACATATTTTTGTTTTAACCGTTTTGACTAAAGTTTAATAGCAAGATAGCAACAAAAAGCTGCTATAAAATGGATGCGTTAGAAGTGAACGGCAATTAAACGCTAAATGCTAAAGTTATATCAAAAGTTTGGGTAAGTGCTTCTTCTTCTTTTATAGCATTCGGCGCTTACAAATCGTTCGGAGACAAACAAATATTTGCCGAGTTTCAACTTTTTTACGCGCGATAGCAGAATACTTCGCGCGTCTTAGACATAGCCTGGGCGTTTGTCCGTCTGTCTGTCTCTCCGTCCGTCCGTCCGTCTGCCCGTCCGTCCGTCACACTCGTGAGCTGTATCAAAACTGTGCAAGCTAGGATTACGACATTTTCACAGGGGCTGTCTCAAGGTCTCTAATTTTTCGTGACAAAATTTCGTGCCCATGGGTGCGAGGGCGTCAAAGAGGGGTACACCCGCCCCTCCCCCAAAAGACGTTATTTTGCCGCTATTGGCTTTTATAGTGTGAAAGCGGTTGCAGATAGGTACAAACGTGCTGTTTATCATAACAAGCACTGGTGATAGGCTTTTTAGATTTATCAATATGAATGACCTTGAACGATCTTAAACTCCCAAAAAAGAATTTTTAGTAAATTTTTCGCAATTTTTGGATGCAGTGCACATTTTAACACTGAATTGCGACGAAATCGCTAAAGATAGACCAATACAACCTGCATATGAAATTTTCAGCGTTAAACGTAGATTTTAGCTGTCCAAGTCCCGACCTCATAGGTTTAAAAAGGCCGGCGCAGGCGGGCGTCAAAGACCGCTACCACCTACCTAAAAAGTGGTTATTTGACCGCAATTATTTCGTGTAGCGTGAAAACGGTTGCAGATAAGTACAAACATGCTGCTTATCATAACAAGAAATAGTAACAAGTTTTTATTGCTGTCAAACGTCGATGACCTTGAATGACCTTAATCCCCCAAAATAAAAACTTTTGGTGAATTTTTTTGCGATTTCCAGCTGCGATACACATTTCAAAAGTGAATTGCGCTGAAATGGCTGGAGATAGACCTGGACAACCTGCGTATGACATTTTTTTTAGCATAGAACGTACATTTTTAAAAATCTAAGTTTCGATCTCTTAAATTTAAGGAGTCTTCCGAAGGGAGGTTTCAAATTTTAAGTACGCTTTCAAGATGCATTAATATCTTATTGCTGTAGGCCTACACTGATTGCCAAAGTGGCAGGACCGCTGTTATCGCGCGTCACTTAAGCTTTGCTCAAATTACTTGTTTCCGTTTTTTCTCGTCTTGTGCAGTTTTTATCATAAAATTGTAGGTTTACTTGATGTACTTTGCTTCACTTGTAGACTGTGCTATTTTGCATTTACGGACTGCGCTATTATTACTTTGTTGCATCTTTTGCATTGCACTGATATTCAGCTATTCGGCTATCTTTATAGCCGCAAGTGTGCGAAATACATTAATCATTTTGTAGTCTTAGGACTTAACGCCACGCTAAAGTTAATTCGTTCTTTATCATCATTGTACACCATCATGCATACAGCCTCATTGCACATTTGTAGGAAATCGTCGCTCTTTGTCGGACGAAGTGACTGATCACCGTCGTGGGGGTGAGGTGGCTGAGTGGAACACACCACGTGACTACTTGTACTCGCTTCCGCTGTCCGACGTCATCGACCAACGCGACAGAGACATTAGTCCCGCAGTGGCACCGCGGCAGACAATTAGTTCTGACGTCGAGGATGAGGAGAAGCGTTTCAGCGACTGGTTCGCCGCCCGCCAGCTGCTGCCGCTACCCAAGTTCAACGACGAGTCAAGGTTGCTGAGAGCCACACGCCGCGGTTCGGTCGACGGACCGTTCGCCCGCCCGCAGTATTACAGTGGAATCGCGGACTCACAGCGTGGGTGGTCCGGTCGTGTGCGTAGACTGTCGGATACGGCGTCCGGTTGGAAAAGATCCACCACGTCGGATGCCATCGTGCTTGATGCGGCACTTAGTAGACTGGAAGAACAGATCGCTCGTAAACGACTGCTCGAGCAATGGTTAAAAGAGGTATATATGAACCGGTAAAATTTACTGGTGTTAAGGGCGAATTTTAAGTAGTCTACGCTTCATAATTTTAGTCATAATTTTTCAGTAGGCTTACATGACGTGGCATAACTACGGCAGGCATACGAGGGCAACTGCTTCCGCGTACCAGCTCAGGAAAGCGCCAAAATCTAGGGCTAATTTTTTGAAACAGTGTCCGATAGACAGTGTTCAATTTTTGGTTGATTCTTGAACTCATTAAATTAATAATAACATCTTAATTTATAAACTTGGTTTTTCGCGTTTTTTTCCAGAGAGTTTATCATCAATTTACAAGCAATTCGAATTTACGTGGACTCACATATTTAAAACACTTTTGAATACGAGGGGCGTTCAAAAAACTTTGCGAGTCGATATGTTACACTGAAAAACTTTTGAAAATTTTTGCACCAATAAAACGCTTATTTCTTCGGAAGTCATTTGAGCTTAAAACGGATGCGACGTCATTGTAATTTATGATGTCATAAAGCGTGTTATATTAGTCCTCCAGCCAGGCTTCCACCACAGACTTGAGTCATTATTGTTCGGATAGCGGACACTACCAAAAAGATTTTTCAAATTTAGAAAAAGGACAATAGTTACTGCAAGTAGGCCTAATGTCTCTGCTGTATGTAGTGTAGTCTAATTGTACGAAGCCAGAGTCACGAACAGCTTGCTGGGTAATTGTAACTTTGTTGTAACAGTGCCGGATTTAGGGGAGATCTGCAGGGCTCGCTTCCAGGCCCCCACACATCAGGGTTTCCCAGGTCGTGCGTTGTAAAAATTGTTTAATTTTTTAAGAAAACGAAGGATATTACTAACTGTTAACTTTTTAATAAACTTTACTGGCAACGTCAAATCCTGACGTGACATCGTAATTGACAGAAGCGTTCTTATTTATGGCCAGCGCACATTTCGGCAACTGTGTGTTCATATTGCAAATAAGAAATTTATGGACGCATTTGTCAGGGCTGCCACTAAATCACATATCCCAAGGCCTTACGTTCGAAAATTCGGCTACAGACTGGAAAATTGTTCTGCCTAATTTTGTGCTGTTTGCGTTAGTACTCCAAATCGTGTCTGTTTAATGCTTTATGACGTCATAAATTAGGCCTACGATGACGTCACATCTGCTTTAAGCTTATACGAGTATGGGAGAAATATAACTTTTACGAGTGTATAGATCTTAAAAGTTTCTTAGTCTAATGTACTGCGGCATATCAAGTTGCAAAATTCATCTTAACTTTCCTCGTACATATAGTTATTTTACAGCTGGCACAGATTTTGGCTATTGAATAATTATAATCGCAAATTAAAAATTAACGGGCGTATAAGTTTGTCAGGGCTTTCATAAAATTACATGTCCCAAAGCCTTATGTTAGAAAAATTGGCTGTGGACTTGAGAATTGTCGTGCAACAACAAGCTCAACTGTACGCTGTTGGCGATGGCACTCCAAATCGTTTCTGTTTAACACTTTATGACGTCATAAATCACAATGACGTCACATCCGCTTTAAGTTCATAAGAGTTTGAGAGAAATACGCGTTCTATTGGTATATAGATTTTGAAAAGTTTTTTGCTCTAACATATCGACTTGCAAAACTTTTCGAACGCCCCTCGTACGCTTAATAGCGTGACTAACTAACAACAAATTTGCTGCTATAACGTGCTGCACCAGTTGTTGCATGTGCAATGTTACGTCGTAACAGACTGACAACGTTACCGCAACTGGATTGCCTTAACTTTTATGCTGTAATAATCTGAAATGTATTTAATGCTTTTGATGAACTCGCTGTTTGCAGACAAAATTATGCAATTTGTTGGCAATTTATGTCTCAGTTATTTAGTTCTATATCAACGCTGTGAATTTCATAGTGATATCTAAAACAATAGTCAAGATTATGAGATTTTGCTGCCAATTTTCTGCTAGGTTGTCTTAATTCAGGCCACTCTGTAGACATTCTACATTTGGCCAAACTACTCGCTGGGTGGGAAATTTTACACGATTTTTACGCGCGACAGCGTGTAATGCTTCGCGCATCGAGGCGTTCGTCTGTCTGTCCATTCTTCCGTCACTCTCCGGTATTGTGTCAACATAACGCAAGCTAAGATCACGAAATTTTTACCGTGGACTGCCATAGAGACTTTTATTTTAAGATTCGTATAGCTTTTTCAAAATTCGAAAAGGGTCACTCCGATCTAAGGCGCTAAGTGAGAGAGGTACAAAAATTGGCCATGTTTGAACCAATAAGTCACCGTATCTCAGAAACGGTACGAGATAGGGTCTATAGGTTACTATTAATCACTAATAAAAAGTCCCATATGCCCTTTCGATTGACATTACGATCAACGACCTTAAACGACCTCGACTTCCTAAAATAAGGGTTTTTGGTGATTTTTTCTCGATTTTGGGCTGCAACACACATCTCAAGAGGAAATTGCGCCAAAATGGCTAGAAATAGACCAGGACAACCTGCATGTAGAATTTTCAGCATTAAACGTAGATTTTAGCAGTTTAAGTCTAGACCCCTTAGGTTCAAGGAGGCCTCCGCTCGCAGGCGTCAAAGAGAGATAACCCATAAAAGATCGCTATTTTACCGCTGTTGACTCGTCTAGCGCTTGCAGATAAGACATAGACTTGTTGCTTACCGTAACAATAACTGCTGACAAGCTTTTAATGGTTTAACATTAAGGACCTTAAACGACCATAAACTTTTAAAATAAAGGGTTTTAGTGATTTTTCTGCAATTTTCGGCTGCAGCACACACTCTAACAGTGAATTGCAACAAAATGTATAGAGATTGACCAGGACACCCTGTGAACAGGAATTGTTATAAGCCGTCACGCGTCTCATGAGCTTTGCTCAAATTAGGCCTACTTGTTATTGTTAGCAATTCAACGAATAGCATATAGTTACTTTACGTCGAACCGGGTTACTGTTGAAATACGCGTCGTTTTGTAAATATGCTATCTGTATAGTTCTATATCAAGCCATTCATGTCAATTCGTCGTTGGGATCTTTCCACAAATAGGCGCAATGAGTAATGGCGAGCGGTGCGATCTAAATGGAAGAAAGCGGCCAGTTCTGCCTAACAGTTTTTTCTTCGTTTACTTTTTTGGCTTTTTAACATTCTGCTTGCATTTGATCAACTATCTTACTGGTATCATACTTAATCTTGTACTACATACAATGCGTGTACGTTTCAGATAGAACGTCGGTCAGCAGCTGGACTCGAAGTCAAGTGATGCTACATGTATTTCACCGCGCCTGCAGCTATAGACCTACAGCGCAATGCTAAATTGTCGTTGCTTTTCAAAGCAAATTTTGTTCAATGACCAACACTGGAATTCAAACATTTACCCTATGATGACATTTTGGCTAATCGAAAAAGCCGCAAAATATCATAACGCCATAACTTTATCAGATATAGATCGACATTTAGGTTAGTAGTAAAATCTGATTAACGGGTATACTAACGTAATCAAATGCAATTTCAGAACTGTTCGTACAGTTTGCCACAGTGCTTTGTTAAGCATTAATATTAAAAGCTGACATTAACATTTCACAAAGTAATCTTGCATTGTGTCTAATAATCGTTTTATGACAAATTCATTGCCAAGAGTGTCAGTAAAAATTATTGAAAAATAGGTCGACATAGCCTAGGTCTTGTAATGCAGATAGGTCAAAATTTGTGGCTTACTTTTTGTAAACCTATGTAATTGGAAATTTAGATGCACTGATTGCTAGCAAGCAACTGTGAAATAGTCATCTAATTTATTAGCAGTTATGATAAAACTGCAAACTTTTGCTTCATTTACAAATTGGACGTTTCTTTAAACACTATAAATGAAGACAGCGATAAAATGACCTATCGTGGTCACAATCTCTTCATTGCGTGTTTTCGGTGACTTTTAAAAAGTAATATTTTTGCAAGGTACTGAACAGCGACAGGTTTGAGATTAATCAGAGTTTTATATAACCATTCTATTGTAAATTAACCGTTGAGTGTACCATTAAAAATATCAAAAATCGGTCAAATTTTATCAAGCTGTGATAAAAACTTGAAATAATAGCCTGATACTATGTTGGATCGGCAATCTCTAAACGTTAGGCTTCATCACGTGTCTGCTTCTGCTATTGGCATTGTAGTGGTCATAAGTATACTGCTATCATCGTTGTTTTATAATTTTATTTGTTTCATTTTCTTTTTTGGCGTCTAGAGTCGATCGTTGTTCTATAGTTTTGTTCTTTCAATGGCTGTTCGTGTATTATGAATTGCTGTTGGACAAAAAGAAAAAAATCATCATATCAAAGCCGTGTTTCCGTTTATTTCACGATACGTCAGCACTGTCTTACACTGTAGCTTGCGTTTTCACACTCGACTTCCGTTTATTTCACTGTCATTCAGGGTACACAGAGATATCTGCCGACTCCTGCGGCCCCTAATTTTTTTCCGCATCTTATTAAAAATTAATGTAATCGTCATTCGAGACCTCGACATGTTTAGTCATCTTTTGAACGCCAACACTTACAATTTTTACAAGGTAGTGTAACGACGTTGCGTTTCAGGAGCGGTAGAATGTTGCGATCATTGTGCGTTTACTGCAAAGTGTAGGCCTATTTGTAAAAAATTTGATTTAAGTGTGAAAGAAATGGCTTGACTTTTGGACGACTTCACAGAAGACAATTGTTATTTCTGATGCAACATTCCTCCAAGTTGCGTGTGACATTCAAAGCTGGTCGACAAAATATACGGACACAGATGGCGCTGACCAAAATGCCGACATGCCGACAACTTCGGCGTAAGGAAGTCTCAAATGTTTACGATTTTGGATACTCGTTCACCGATGTCCTAAATTTCCACAACACTAGAGTGATTGACACTGGCCTGCTAGTTCGTCTGGTAAAACCATGTAACATCAGCAGTATTACTCGCCCATGTTGCATAATTAAGTCAATGGCTGTTATAGACCCGCATTTCAATTGTAATAGTATACACGAGTATGGATTGATAATTAATTTAAGTGAAAATAAATGCAGCAAGAAACTAAACAAAAGTCTAAACGAAATAACATAATACCGTGAAGCAAATTTGACGTTAAATTTTATGCATTGGGGCACCGCGTAATTATAATAGCGGCCAATTATTCAATCTTTAGTTAGTGCTTTTTATGATGTCAATTTTTTTCACTTCAGTCGAATATGAGAGTCGTACACACATACGTTCATTACGTTGACCACGGTCAAGTGATAGCCTATGCAGTGTTCCGATGTATATGTAGGTACATCCTGTTCGTTATTATCAAACTAAACAAGATAATGTTCAAACGAACATGAAGTTTGTCAAATGCATTTTGATAGCTTACGGTATACGTCCTTATAGTCTAAGTAAAATCATTGAGTTGTGAAGACTAACGGTAAAAATTAAAAAGTTAAAGTTTAATTTTCAATTGTACAACAGCAATGTTATTGTCATCTTTCGCTATTATTAGGCCCCTTATAACTAAAAAATTAACATCGTCAGTCACGAGACCATTTGACTTACGGTGGGCCACTTCCTATGGGTGGTCCATTGTGACCATGCGTCTATCTTGCACCGTTATGGAGATACGAAGCCTCATATGTTAGACGGACGCACGCACGGACGCTCAGGTGATTTTACACCCTGTCCAATGCTATGCATTGCATTGAACAGAAAATAAAGTTATTATCATACGACCATCCTAATGGGCCGCGTCAACGATATTACCCGTTATAGTAATAATATCCATAAACTACGAATTGTCGATTGCGCAAGTTTGACTGGTCCGTTGACTTCTGCTCGCGCGACAACTGCACGCACGACAATTGCGCGCGGCTACTACACGGTGTTTCATAAAAAAGACCCCCTTTTGTTTTTTTACAATTCACTCAAATAATGAGCAATTTGCATGAAATTTTTACCAGTTGTAGCTAAATAAATACTAATTCAAAATGTTTTAACAAAACATGGCAGTTAATTAAATATTCTTTGCTAGTCGTGATGTAACGCTGACATTATAATGTGTCACGGGTACAAACAGGCTAATCCCAATTGGTGCTGCCAGTTGCTACCTTGCTTCAGTGGTAAAAAATCTGGTTCGTTGGTGTCAAATATTTGAAGTTGTACAGTTGCAGCCACAAAAACGTGCAAAGCGACTGAATTTACGTGTCTGCGAGGATATATTGTCTTTCACATGTTCGAGCAACGGAGTGCACTATCACACCGAGCTTGTACGATGTTGAGTTTTTGGATCACATGACGCCCGATTTCATGTTTCCATGTTGCTCAGTGCTGACACGATAAGCATTTTTCATTAGCAAACCAGATTAAGTTCACCATCGAAGCAGGGTAGCAACTGACAGCACCAGTTGAGACTAGCAAGTTTGTACCTGTGACACATTATGACGTCAGCGTTACATTACGACTAGCAAAAAATATTTAATCAACTGCCAAATTTTGTTTAAATATTTCGAATTAGTATTTTTTCAGCTATATCTGGTAAACATTTCATGTAAATTGCTCGTAATTTCAGTAAATTATAAAAAAAACAAAAAGGGGGTCCTTTTTATGAAACATCGTGTATTGCAGCGCTTGCCAGATAATTGCTCCCGCGACATTTGCGCGGTCAATAACGGTTTAAATGTGATTTAGAAAGTTTATAAAATGTACGTCTCGCATATATAACAACACGACTTAGTATACAAGCTATCAACTGTTTAAAGCCAAAGCCAGTAACATTATCTCGGCGGACACATTACAAAAAGAAGTAAATGGCCAAACAGAAGTGTTGCTACAATATATATATATATATATGTATATGTATATATATATATATCCAGAGGAATAAGAGGATTGTATTTTTAAGCACAGGTCAGGTGTGCCATCGCACAAAGATATAGCATATTTTTTGTTCTGCCATACCCCAGCAACAGCACGCTGAACTCGATCGCAGCGGGTTGCATAACGCCTGCTGCACCTTGTAGAAACGAGGCTTTCTGTTTACCCATGTCTCGCTGGAGGAAAGTCCATAGAATTTGATGCTGATATTGAAATAGCGATTGTAGGCTACCGTGCCACCTTTCCATTACATGTATATTGATTGTCATATAACATACACCATTGAATAAACTCTTGTAAAACTTCCACGGTCATTTACGCTGTTAACTGACGCGAGAGCAGTTGAGCGCGATCAAGTTCTTTCCGCGCAATTGTTTGCGCACGCAATGGTCGCCGCGCGCAGTTGTCGTGCGCACAGTTTTCGGCCGAGCATTTGTCCGTACATCGTTTGACTCTCGTACAGGCAGCCAGCTAAGTCGAAAAAAACGAGAAAATTAACCGAAATTGGCGTGAACGTATTCCAGAGCAGGAGTAACCCGTTTGATAATTTTCAGGTGAGATAGTCAAAGATCGAGGTTAGAGTTAGGAATACGGCTGTGCATTAACAATGCATTGCATAGCTTGGCTGAAGGCCGCATTTTATGTCGGCACTGGGCCGATATCTTTGCTTGTTGGAATTGTGCGAACTGTGGTGTTATCATTGACCATTATTATAGTAGACCCCTAAATATTGTAATAACGGAAAGCCGTTAGTTTGAATTTTAGGTGTTTAAGCTAGGTTCTTTGGCTCAGTGCAATGCAGAAGGCTTCATGTGCGCTAAGAACCGATAGATAGAAAACTTAGTTTGCCGCTAATAGCTAAAACAAAAAATAACGAAAAAGAAACAAGAAACTAAAACTGAAAACCGATCAATGCAGTTAGTTCGCATGCTGGCTCTCCGCGGAGGCTGACTGAGTCAAATTTGTACGATCGACAATTAGTAATTTACGAGTATTGTTACTAATCTACAGCATTAGTTGTCTATAAATAGCACCACGTCGTTACGGCAGATAGCCTTGAGCATTGCATGATTAGGCCTATATCGGAGGGGTGCGCGAGTTAGTTAATTGGGATAACACGAGCATGGTCCAATATTCAGTTGCCATTGCATCATTGTGCTTTGCTCATCATTACGTGCTTCTGACTAGGAAGGGTTTCCAGTAACTATCTGCTGATGCAGCTATCCAACTGAAACCGTAACACAAGGTGATCGGAAATGATTCTTGAAACAGTACACGAGTGCCGCGTTCGCTATAAAACGTAATCAACCTGGACTCGTATACACGTAGGCTACACCGGCTGATGCAGCCTCTTAAAGAAACTTAAACATCTTAGGATCGGCTACGGATAATTTTTATGAAATATCCAGAGTCCACTAAAATGGTTTCTGTCATTTTTTCATATTTTCTACGAATTTTAGTTCAATGTTTAACTTTGGTCGAATTTTAGGCTACTATTGCATTTCAGTGAAAATGTTGCCCAAACATTTTGGCATTTTAGTAGAATAGCGCAAATGTTAAGATAAACCGTAGTAACACGTGAAACAGATATATTTTGCAACATTTCTTTTCAAAGTAAACACTGTTTATCTTTAACACGTGTGCGATTTTGCATTTTTGTTTTGCAAAATTGGTGCAACTTTTTTGTCAGTGCAACCAGAGCCTAATACTGCAACCAAACATGTATGACGTACAAATGCGTATAACGAATGATGGGCGAAGGAAACGGTGAGGTTAACAATAGTCTGGCATAAAAAGATGAATCAGAGGAATTATTAGAATCAAATACGTCGACGTCGTTAACGCCTAGTCGGCGAGGACCATAGCGTCACCTACGAGTGTCCACGCGTGACAATGCTCGTCTCAAAAGGTTAGCAGGCGGAGTGTTTTAATTGTCCCCACGAAGTTGGTCGATCCATCTGTTTCTGTGGCGGCCTAAACGACGCGGCCTGAGCGACGTCTCCAGCTACGGTCAAGGAGACGACCGAGGGTAACGTCGACGTGGCGCCGCAGAGCCGGATGAGCTGGAGTATCCTTGGCGAGCCTGGTTGGGTGCCCGAATAGCGAGTTACGACGTCGGATGATGGACTCTGATGTCACAGGACTGAGGTCAGTTAAGGCAGCGACCTCCGCTGACAAAATATTGCTTGTGGCCCGTACGACGTTATGGGTGTAACAAAATAATCTGGAACTGAATAGCATCAACCGAAGCAATTTGTAAGTCTTTCTCGCAAAAACTAAAAAAACTGCATGCGGTTAATCCTGTAGCTTACTCTGGTGATGCGCAAATATAGGCCTAGAAGTGATAAGAAAATCCGCGCAGCGTGTTTACAGTATCCGTTACGTAGCGTAGTTTTGCGACGTTGTATGCCTACATTACGTTTCAGCGGCAGAGAGATGTAAATGCCATCCACTGTCCAACGATACAGTCATTGGAAGTTCCGCATGCACAATTAAGCCTACCGGAACAATATTACGACGATTAACCATCTAACCTCTTGCTATAGGCCTAGTGCTAATACCGACCACTCCTATACAACCGCGTCGTTGTTGCATGTGCACTGTTACATGAGCATGAGTAATTATCCAGCAGCTAAGATTCCACGCATCAGCCTATAAAGTTGGACAAACGAGTTCGGGCAAGCATCATTCTGCTAGCGTTATTCGAATGCTGCAGTACAGACTGCAAACTGATTGCCTAACAGAAGAGTTTAGACTTCGCGTTCTGCCTATAATCAGTAAGTTATGCTCTCATTTGTTACTAGGCCTATAGCACATCTTGTATTGGTTTCTTTATGCTATAAAGTAGTTTTAGTTGAGTTGGCAATTTTTGTGTATTTTGAATTAGGGGCCCTACACAGTGCATTTTATAATGAGTGTTTTGTTCATTAGTTTGCTTGGGTCACAGAACGTTGCCGTTCGAAAAAAAACATGTAAAGCGTGTTACTTTGAAATTTAAAGTTTGAAGTGTCTACGGTATACTAGCTTTGTTTGTGCACGCTTACATCGGCACACGTGACGCTTAACAGCTTTTGTCACTGGATTCGGAAGAAGCAAAGTCGTTTGAGATTTTCGCAGTGTTATTTGCAACAGTCCTGATTCCATACCGCTTTAATGTTGATAGTTATCGCAGAATTCAAGAGCATTCAAAACGGGCACATTTTTAAAATTCATAGATATTGTTACAATTACAGTTTATAATTGTAGAACTTTTCAATCACACAGTTTCTTTCAGCAGTTTTATGCGGCTTTTTTGTAGGCCGCATTATATGGGTTTTGCTCGTCTGTCTGTTCGTCCGTCTGACCGACTGTTAGTCCATCTGTTTTGTATGGGCTTCTAAGTCGAAAATAAATGGCACAAAAATCCGAAATTTGTACGAATGTTTTTCAGGGATAGAATAACGCGTGTGCCAGTTTTAGTTAAAAAGATCAAAAGCTAAGGTTACGGAACGTCAAATACCTCAAGTAAATGGCGCAAACCTATAGCGCACGTGTTAAGTTACAACTTGTGGATGGCGTATTAAATTCTCGGCAACTGGACGGACGGCCGCATACACGTCGGTACCAGGCGTCGAAATCTTTGCGTGTTAATGTTCGTAGCTAGATGACGATGTCTGGGTGGCTGTGATGCATTGGTAGACTGTTTGTGTTGCTGTAGCTGAGAAATGAAAGTTCGTGAACATTTCATCAGTTCGTGGGAAGCTACATGTATCCAACGTGTGGTCTTTGTGTTTGTAATCATCTGTAGCACTCTCACATTCGATCTCGCAACAGGTACTTCGTAATAGATCAAGAGGTCAAGAAGTAGCAAGTGTAGATGAAATAAACGAACGTAGTTAGTCATATCCTTAGCCTGTAGCAAATCTTGTATAATTAACTAAGCCGTATTTATATTGTGCCATATTTCCGAAGCCAATTTAATCATCGTTTTCTTAGGGTGTCGTTTACTAATTTATTCGTTGAACGTACATAGTTAATATGGAGCACATATTATACAATGTCTGTATACACCGTGTCCGGAAAAACATTTCAAACACTAGAAAGCAGTCAGAGCCCGCACACCTCCGCCAAGACAATGTTGTTCGCTAGGTGGCAGCACCATCTTTAGTTTTGCAGCGGTTTTTCTTATGCCCCATTGAAAGCAATGGTAACGAAAATGTCAAAATGATCCAGAATCCAGGATTCCTTCCGGATCACATCCAAAATTGAGTCACTGGTAGGTTGTGCCATTCCCGACATACCCTCAAAATTTCAGAAAGATCCGTCCATAACTTTTTGAGTTATCTTGCTAACACACAGACAGACAAACAGACAAACAAAGTCTGGCAAAACATTACCTCCTTGGCGGAGGTAATTATCGATTGTCACTCAAAGAAATGTCTACCAATTTTAATAATTTTTGGTACAAATATTTCTGGCACAACTGGCTGATTTTCCACTTCATTCAATGTCTGCTTTTGCACTACCAGGGAAAAAATGAACCGACGAAATATGCGTTAAAATAAACAACAATACGTCAAGAAAGCATCCCCAACATTATCCTTTGTGACTTGAAGAAAGAGTGATAAATTTTAATAATTTTTGGTGCAAACATTTTTAACACAACTGCCCATTAAACGACTGTTTTGGTTTCCACCTCATTTAATGTCTGCTTCTGCACTACCTGGAAAAACCAAAACAAGTGATATGTGCATTAAAATGAACAAAAACTTTAATAAATTTTATATCTTCGGACCTGTGGCCCCGAACAAAAAAAACAATATTTTGTTGGTTTTGTTTATCCCAGGTAGTGCAGAAGCAGACATTGGGTGCGGTGGAAAATTAAATGGTCATTTGATGGCCAGTTGTGTCAGAAATATTCCTGTCAAAAATTATTAAAATTTAATAATTTTTTTAAGCTATACAGTCAAAAATGTCTAGAATGTTTTTTTCGGACACGGTGCAGTCAGTACTTTTTAGTTATCAGACAGTTAACTAAGTAGGCTAACCAAACTGCTATCAAGCAGGCTGCCGGGTATGCTAAAAGATATGTTGATGTTTATGGAGGAAATCGACGTTGTGTAGCTGAATAGGAACGGTCGTTATAGTCGATTTGTTGTACCGTGTACTAAATTGCAGAGATGTTGAAGCCTCGAGACCGAAGCGGTCTCGAGGCCAAAATTTTGGCCTCGACCTCGGCCTCAAAGCTTTGGCCTTGGTCTCGGCCTAGTTCTCAAACATTTGGCCTCGGCTTGGCCTCAGTCTGGTTGTCTTGGCCTCGTTAAAACTTAAAACGCATGCACGCAGAGCTAATATGTCGGATGCTGTTCTTGAGGCACTGGTTTTTCTGAAGTGTAACAATGACATTTGATTTGACATGTAACCAGCACAATATGTACTTATGTATAGTGAGAGCTTTGAGATAAAAACTTTGTGAGCTTTGACATCACCGTTTGTGTACTGTACCATCAGCAACATCATCACTATCGTCATCATCATGATTGTTTTTTTAATATTGCATGAGTTTGAGAAAAAAACAACAACCAGTAGTTAAATTTTGCTATTTTTATGGTCTTTCTGATTACGTATAAAAATGAATAAAAAATACATTGATTGATTTGAAATCATTTGCAGTGAATAATCAAAAGAAAAAAGGTTATCAGTACAGGCTTATAAAATTGAGCTGTATGTTCTCATTGTCCATCATCATTTGGTACTTTTTATTCGTAAGTTTGCTTGGCCTCGGCTTTGGTCTCGACTTTGAAAAATTAGCCTTGGCCTCGGCCTTGACCTCATAGCCCTGGCCTCGGCCTCGGTCCTGGCCTCGAAGCCCTGGTCTCGGCCTCGGCCTCGGCCTAGGCCTCAAGATTATGGCCTCGTTTAACATCTCTGCTAAACTGCTAATATAGTTACTAATTATACACTTGTAGAATTTTTTGTAACTGTTTATTTTAGCGTTATATCGCATTTTAGTTTTATCGTATTGTAATTGTATATTATTATTATTATTATTAGTTTAGTTATTGTTTCTTTTTCTTCTGTGTTGATAGGTAGGGGAATTTGTCCCGGACACTGGGAGAACACGCACGCCTGTCCCGGCAGTAAGTTTTGCGGCTCTGCTTTTGCATCTTTATACTTTATGTGTTTTGGATACCAGGAAAAATATTAAATATCTAATACTAATTAATTGCCACAGTTTTGAGCGAAACTTTATATGTGAACAAGTTGAGTTTTTAGCTCTTTATGTCACATTGAGAATTTTACATGTATTTAGTTTACTGTTTATAAACAAAAATTTTGTTTAATTTATTCTGCCGTTTTTCCTAGGTTTGATTGAATGAAACTTTGTAGTTTAACGACGTTTGGCGTAGATTTCAATGCAAAATATGCGTATAAAATTTTCAGTCTTTGAACAATAACACATCAGGAGGGGCCAAATTGTTTTGATTTAGATCTACACTGCAGATTGTTTGTTAAACTAAAAAATGAAAATATAATACCGGTTGGTAAATAAATTGACAGACAATTTCGTGAATGGCCGCGGTCTGCTGAGGAGCCTGACGCCAAAGCATGGAGAGGAGTCTGATCGCATCACTGATGTACCACAGTCAGATACAGCAGCTGATCAGCAGTCAGTGAACAGAGCCGATGACAACGACAGTGCGGATAGCGAAGGCGAATTGCCGGCACGTAGCATGAGTGATGTAGCTGATGACGTAGCTGATGACGTAAGAGATGACGCAGCCATCAGAAGGATACATCAGCTGGCAAAACGACTCTCTTTCAAGGTGACTGACTGATTATCACACGCTCACGCACGGGATAAATAGACTAGGCTTACTTTATATAGTGATTATCTGCTAGATCCAGCTTCTAAAGACAACCTTTGCATCTATAGGATTGCCTAAACGATTGTTGCTTTTTCAGTTGACTGTGATCATTGTAATGCCATTAGACAGAGTAATTTGAACTGTTAATTTTGTACACTGACTAATATTATATGGTGGCGGCGTGGTATAGGCCTAGTGCATAACACACTGTGTACGATCATTTGCTTTACGCCAGGTCCGGTTATATTTGACTGCGGGCAATTAAACAATCACAGTATATAACCAGGCACCCGGGTAAACTCAGCGTTTTACCATGAATGGGACTGGGATGGGAAATGAGTACTAGCTTACGAGCCACGGAGTGAAGTTCTAGTGAGGCTGATTGGTTTGGTGGTATGAAAAATGGCAGTTATTATTATAACCTAATGTGCATAAAATTTTGAAGAAAAGTGCGAATAGATTCTGAAGAATAGGCCTAACGTACCTTGTTATTGCTTGCATTTCAGACTCGCTTGTTGCAGAGACGTCACAGGCATGAAATGCAGCACGTTCAGACAGAAACTACCGAGAGTTAAAACTGTTGATTCTTTTGCGTCTTGTATTAATTGAACAGAACAGATTTATATCTATATATTTATAATAATCCACAATGCTAACTTTTTGCTGTTTTTTGTTTGTTAATATTTATAATTGCAGTTAATATTGTCATAATTGTTATAGCTTACGTCTTACGTTGCTGTATTTATTACGTTATCTAATCTACACCGTGTCTCAGGAAAAAAAACAGCCAAAATTGTTTTTTCCCACAACTTTGTCAAATGTTGACTAAATTTAATAATTTTTGGAAAAAATGGCCAAGACGATGAAATCATGCAATGTGCACTCATTTTTCACTTCACCTAATTTATGTCAACGCACTACCGTGTGAAACATAAATGTTCCAAATTTTTGCATAACCCTGAGTTATTTTCGTAGTAAACGCTGTAACAACTTAATTAAACACAAAATAAATCTCAGTTTAGTTAATTTATTTAGCAGAATTCTAAGTTTGTGCAACAAATCGCTTGCAAATCATCAGAATTTATGTCCATAGTGGGCCCCACATACAAAGACAATGGCTTGTAGACGCAACGCCGCTGGCTGATAGCGGAATCAACAAACGACTGATCAAACGGCATTCACTTATTGATCAGACATGTTTTAAGCTTATCAGTCAGCTATTTTGTTGTCTGCTGTTTTTACCATAAAATATTTAATACCACACAATTATTAAACTACGTGGCGCCCTCTATTGAATTGATGATGCAAAGGTAAGCAATCCGATACAAATAAATAACCAGCGCGTAATGTAACAATTTGGTGCATCTGTGTTTCACACGGTAGTGCGTCGACATAAATTAAATGAGGTGGTAAGTGAGTAAACCTTACATAATTCTATTGTATTGGCCATCTTTATGCCAAAAATGATTAAAGTTGGTGGAAATTTGACGAAACTTGTCATGACAAAAACAATTGTGACTGTTTTTTTGAGACACGGTATAGACTAGTAGTTTTAATTGTTACTATGCTGGATATTATTTTAGAGGAGTATAAAAATACAAATGTTGAAATTTATTGTGATATTAGTCTTACTGCGTTCACGCATTTAATTTACGTTTTACTATAATTATGCAAATAATATTTAACATGCTACATGTTTTTATTTACTTGTTGCGTTTGACCGTTATTCGTCTTTCACAATAATAATAATAATGTTGACATATCGTCACAGCTAGTGTGTAGCCCGTTTTGCGTGACAGATCGACGAGTGAAAAGTCAACAAAAATTTTGAGTTTGCAATCTTCCGTTTACTAATAAGGACTATAAACAATATGTGAGTCAATAGTGATACTGTTCTACAATTTTTATCGAGCATTTTAGTCTTTATAGAAATACTCACAAAACACTGCCGACGGTCAAATAAATGTTTTGGTACACGATAAAAATATTAATACTGGACTCATTCAACTTACAATAGGCTTATAAGATGTAACCTAACAGAGAGCTGGAGAAGAATAAAATTTAGCTTTTGACTGCATCAGATGAAGCCAGTCATGACCGATAAGCCTAACCATCGCCATAAATATCCTTGCTGTCAACTTTTTTAATGTTAACATTTGCACGCCGTTTTTCGTTCGTATCTGTACGACAATGCGCGAATAAGCTAACATTGGCAAACTGTATCTGTGATTTGCTGCTTACAAGAAATTTGAGCAAAGCTCACGAAACGCGCGAAAGCCTATAGCAGTTCCTGTTCGCAGGTAATCTTAGTCCATCTCCATCCATTTCGTCGTAATTCATCTTTGCAGCCAAAAATCGCCAAAAAATCACGTTAAATCAATATTTTTAGGGTTCAAGGTCATTCAAGGTTATCGATGTTGAAATTTGTAAGAAGCTCCTTATCAGTGCTTGCTATGATAAACAGCATGGCTGTGCCTATCCGCACGCTAGACAAGCACAGAGTATAAATCACCACTTTTTACAGGAATACCTCTCGTTGACACCCACGTGTGCAGGTCTGCTTGAATCTAGAGCGTCCGGACTTGGACTGCTAAAATCTACGTTGAATGCTGAAAATTTCATATGCAGGTTGTCCTGGACTATCTCCAGCCATTTCGTCGCAATTCAGTGTTGAAATGTGCGCTGCGTCCAAAAATTGCGAAAAATTCAATAAAAAACCTTTTTTTGAGGGGTTCAAGATCGTTCAAGGTCATCGATGTTGATAAATCCAAAAAG
>Ga0056128_1001676_pt1 | contig 25255 bp, 22 predicted proteins | sample WorMetLIZISLAND2_FD_71113 | JGI IMG/M metagenome (GOLD analysis project Ga0056128, IMG submission 71113) | Marine gutless worms symbiont microbial communities from Max Planck institute for Marine Microbiology, Germany - Olavius geniculatus... ... | reverse complement strand
GTTGACATTGACTGTCTTGAGTCTTGACTTAGTGTAGTAAATATTCGTTGTTCTAAAATTTCTTTGTTTGCATTAGCGCAGCACCTTGAAATAACGTCTGTGTGGTCCGTGAGTTTCCGAAACTCTTTCCGTGAATTTTCCGTGAAATTTGACACATTTTAAAAATTCTGCCGTGAAATCATGCATTTTTCCCCGTGAATTCGGTTGGTCCCTATCTATAACTGGCTGAAAGTCTATTTATAACCGTTGTTTTGCTTTTGAGCCTTGTATTCATTGTCACAGCAGTACTTGTGATGCAAGTTAGTTTGCTGTAGTTCTGTTGTTTAATATATGCAGTTGAGAAAATGTTCAACATATCAATAATTTAGGTAATGTGAAAGTGGTGGAGTAATATATTTGTTTGAATTATTTTTTCATGGCAGTAATAAACTTCCATATAGTATTTTGTGTATGCATGTTGTATTCACTTTGTTCAAAGTAACGTAGAAGTAGGCCCTCTTCAATCCAGCTAGGGAGTCTGGGAAGTGCTGTAAACTCCCTCAGCGGGGTCTGAAGCAGAGCCTCAACAGAGATCGAATTTGGTGCATTTTAGCCTTAAAATGTGACATCTGGTTTCAACAATTTTAGTAATTTTTTTCAGGGTCGTTGACCGCAGTGTATGCATTTTTTTCCAATATTGCGTTTCTGTGTTTTTTGTGGTTAGACAATTGCTCTCAGATTTTATTACTTATGGATCAGGATCATTCATATCAAACTGATTTTAGCATGCAGTTAACTATATATATGTAACTGAGTGAGAAACGAGATATATGCGTAAGTGCCCACTCCTTGAAGAGGAACCGTGCTGGGATACTGGGATAGATCATTTTACTTGAGTTACCAGTTTACACTAACACGAAAATCATGTGTTTAAAGCATGCAGATAGCTGTGGTAGCGTCAATGGCTACATTCTGTTCAGACGTGAGAGAGTAAGGCGAAAGGGCGTTTTTTGTTGGCAGTATATGTTCGTGAATCGCTGCACGATGCTGTTGTATGGTCTCCGACTCTGAGCACTGATCCGATTTTTGAGCTACTCTGGATTAAAGTCGGTCATGGACATGATGTGATCTTTGTTGGGGCGCTGTACCACCCACCGGCACCGTCGTATTTAACATGCCATCTTGTGGAACATATCAATACCGCCGTGCTTCAGATCAGGGCTCCCAGTTGTCCTGAAATTTCACAGATGTCCTGAAATTATCCTGAAATCAACAATTGTCTTGAAATTTTACTCATTTGGTCAGAATGTTCTGATATGGACCTTTGTTATGCTGTCGTTACAGCATTGCATTCATTTTGTACTTTACTTAGTTAACAGGACTGTCAGTACTTTTGGCTTACTTACTTACTACAGTTTCGTCTTAGTATGTTCATAGCAGTGCCTTAGTAACATTTTAAGACTGCAATACTGATCTGCTTCAATGAATAGCATTTATAAGGACAGAAAAACGTGCATTTCCTGTGTCTTGAACCTCATGAAACCGCGCGTAAAAATAAAAGTCCAGCACTTGCTGCAGCGCTTCTTACATGAGACAGACTCAAGAGTCAAGACCAAAAGCGCTCTACAATCTTGGAAGTGGCAGCTGATTGGCATGAGCTAATGAGACTGGTTTATCCATCCAAGTTCCAACGCAACGAACGCAGGTGACGCATCGAGCCTACCGCCTCGTCTGAGACTGTGAGACTGAGTGACAGCGACACTCCTGCCTTCAACGATTTTACTACTTACTGATTTTTTTTGTACGAAACGTTTTTGTTTACTTTTGAAGAAGGCGTGGCACCCTGGCGTGGCGTTTGTGTTTTAAATAGAAAATGTTACTGCTATTAGCAATTTGGCACGTATCATGAAAACTAGACATAGTATTACAGCAAATATTTAGTTGTTAGAAGTATCGAAATTTTGTATGTTTAAACGTATAATACGCTGAAGCCGAGTTGTTTATAGATGGATTCTACTGAATCGAGTTTAATTGAACGACAGGATGATGAAGTGCAGGCTTTGCAGGCCATATACGGAGACGACGTGTCTGTTGTCCGAGAAAATGTGAGTTATTGATGTTAATAGGTCTTGAGTGTACAGGATATCTTACACTTTGTGACTTTAACCATGACTGTCACTCTCTGTAATCTCAGATTTGTCCTGTCATAATGCATTCTATGGTTGCATACTTTTAAATGCAGATCACGTACGAACCTTATTTTAACTTGTAAAGACTTGGTTAGGACTAGTAGTTGTCGTGAGGGTACAGTTGTCCAATATGCACTGTGGTTCTGTGCATAAAACGGCACTTATCTGCTTCCAGTAGTGAATATTCGGTGAACCTGCAGTTTAGCAGCAATGTCGCACAATTGGCTTTCCACCAGGCAGTTTGAAATTGTGATTATGATTACAATTGGAGACAGCATTAGGTTTATGGTTAAGACTAACCTTAGAATTTTAGTGCCACTAAGTAAGTAGTGCCACTTACTCTGCTAAACTTGTGGAAAACTGTATAGGCTGTAGTATACAGCTGTTAGGATTAGGGTTAGTATCAGGGCTAGCCCTAATCGGGGCTCATACACTTTCGCACCTGTCAGTCATAGGCTATCGCAGTTACTAGGGTTAGGGTTAAGGTTAAGGTTTCGCTAACCCTAACCCTAACCTTAGCCTATGACTGACAGGTGCGAAAGTGTATGAGCCCCCCCTAATCTATATAACTTTAGGACATTGATTAGATGTGAGTTGAGGAGAAATGTGATGCATGTGTAATGTTTGTTTTTGTTAACATGCAGTCATTTGATTCTCCAGAGGTCACAATTGTCTTGCATCCACAGGAAAGCATGACTGCTGCTACTGCTTATGCCAGCATCAGTTTAGTTGTCCAGTTTACTCGCCTGTATCCACATGAGTATGTTTTCATTCTGTTTTGTTTCATTAAATCAGGACATTTACAGTGATGAATATTATATACGTCACAATGTGATATTGACGAACCTCATCATATACTGTTGTTTGATGGATTATTTTTATTTTTTTTTTAATTTTCAAAGTTTTAGTGTGGAATGGTGTATTATTTTAGCAACTTTTCTTCAATAACTATCAAAATTTAATGTGTTTTCTCAGTTAATCAGAATTATGATTAGCATATCTGAAATATCAATGTCGGTTATGAAAAATATGTCATAATGATTCAATAGGTACATGGCATGCAAATGCAAATTGGTAATTTGTTTGCACTGTTGCATTATTTCATTTGCTTTGCATTTTCTGGTTTGATCAAGTGTTGTGTCTCGGTGTGATTTGTATAATTTTGTGAGTGATTAACAGATTAAGCAAATTATCGTTCCAAATTTTTTACTAATTAATAATTATTATCGCATATAATTAACCTTGTGGATGTATTGTTCATAGAGCACCTGTAGTGAAGCTTGTAGATGGCAAAGGTCTATCTGATCAGCAAGTAGCAGTGTTACATCGCAAACTTGTACAGCTTACTGGAAAACTTGTTGGAGAGGTAAATGTGTTCGCATTGAATTTCTGAGTAATTTTTACTTGCAGTTTTTTTGGTAAAGAGCATCTATTCAATAACTGACAGTACTGGCACAAGCACCAACTTCCTGGATGCATCCAGTGCAAAATAATGAACACAGAGAAAAATTCTTCTGCTTGTATCACCCCCAGGAGAATTTGCTCCTTAAACATATCCATCTTGCTGTTGAACTCTATTAGATGCCATTAATTTTTTAGGCCTCAAATTCACTCGCAATGCATTAGCGGCTGGGGCTTTAACCTGTTGTGGGAGCTAAAGTGTTCTCTGGAACTGTAGTCTATTTTAGGGGAAAGGGGTACTTCATGGCAGGGGAAGGGAGAGAATGAATGGAAGGGGGGAAAGAAAAAGGGAGGAGAGAGAAAGGGTCAAAGGGAAGGGAGTGGGAGGAAGGGAAACACAGGGAGAACAATCTTGAAGGGAAAGAAGAGGGGGAAAGGGTGAGGAAAGGAGAATTTTGCAACAGGAGAAAAAAGAAGAAAAACTGGTGCTTGCGGGTGCAACAGTTTCTGTAGGTTTAATTCCGGGGACTGAGGTCATCATCATCGACAACCGTGGGCTCAACGCCCCTTGGTGTCTGATGCCATTGTTACTATTGCTGCCCACCACTGCCTGTCTAGGGCAGCGTGGCTTAACTCCTGCAGGGTTGCCCCACACCACTGCTCAATGTCATCTGACCATTCTCGGTGAGGCCATTCTCTTTTGTTTGAACCATCCATCATTCCGAACACCAGGGGACTGAGGTAACTACAGAAAAATGGGCCAGCTCAAAAGAAACCGAGTGTGCCTATGTACACAAATCTGATAATAGTAGTAATCTATAACACTAACAGGCAGTGTGTTTTAATACTTATGTTGTTTTTTTCAATAGGAGATGGTTCTGCGGCTTTGTCAGCACATTCAGGAATTCCTTCATGCTCACAATAAGCCACCGTCAAAGTCTTTCTATGAAGAGATGCTTTATAATCGGCAGTTACAGGAACAGAAGCAAGCTCGTGAGGCTGAGAAACGCCTTGAATTGGAGCGGCAGCGTGAACAGAAACAGGTTTTTATGTTTGAACCTTCTAGCTGCAGTGATTTCTTTCCTTCCCATGCTAGACTGTTTGTGTATTAGATTTCTAGTATATTTCTAAAGGATGTTAATAAATATTCAAGCTGTTAGCCACACAGTATCAAAGGGGTTCAAGTTCATTCTCCAGCTCTCCATTAATCCAGCTAAGGGTTCTGGGGAGTGATGTAACCCCCCCATCCTGCTAATGGGGTCTAGAGCAAAAAAAACCAGTTGTGGATGCTTTTAAATACATTTTGAGCTTGAATATCGCATCAAGTGGTGACATTTTTGATTGTTTGTGCAACATTTTTTGGTTCCAGAGGGAGTTTGATCGAAGCCATTGAAGCTCCCGTGGACTATCATTGAAGTTTAATTAAGAAAGGAAACAAGTGAAGTGATGTTAACATGTTTTTATGTTTATGTCACTGTTGTTTAAATGACTGTGATTTAAAGAGTTTTATTTAATTTAAATAAAGAATTGACACCATTTGTTCTCTGTATGACTTTCAGCTTCATGAAATTGAAATGGAAATTCAGCGCAAAAAGGATGCATTGAAAGAAGACGACCGAAGGCGGCGGAACTTAGCTCGTCAAGTAGGTGTTGTGCCACTATCTTGTGTAAATGCATTGCCATCATTAGTGATGGGGCGCTTGGACACATGCCATTCAACTTCCAAGTGTTCAGTTTTTAAGGTCAATTTATAGCCACGCAAATGCCGAAATTTGACTCCAATAGTTGCCTGTTTGGTAAGAAAACAATGCTGTGTATCCTGCATATACAGGCCTTCATTTTTTCACTGTCTATTATTGCATGAATTTTGTAATATTTTTGTGTCAGTGTGTACTGTTAAATTATTTTCTCATAGCAATTTTGTGCCTTTTTTGCACTAAATTCTAGTGATGCCACTGTATGAATGACAGCGTATATTGTGAAAACATGATGTTGTGAGTATGTGACAAAATATATACTGGACATCAAAACTCAGTGCATCAGTGGTTGTTTTTGAAAGATCACTTTTGGTCGAATGCTCTTTCTGAGCAGTAAAACGGTAAAGTTTCTCATAGTCAGTTTTGTGATGGTCAGTGCTCGCGTCTCTATTTGCTGGCCCTGAGCCAGCAGTGAGTGCAGACACAGCTCAGCTATGTAGGTGGTAAGCCATTCTCTTTAGTCTGCCATATATTGCCATTATTTTCCCGGTGTTTAGGCCAGTACTGTATTATACTGTTTGGTGCAGAGGTACATGACAATGATGATGATGAAGGATGAATCAACTTTAGCGTGGCGTTAAGTTCTAAGACTACAAGGACACGTAACAATAAGCTTAAACAGTGAAGTCACGTAATAGTAGTCAGCACAATGAGACGTTCTTAGTCATGTCTGTAGTTCGGTTTTCAGTCTGCTGCGGAAAACTTGCAACGACGGCGATGACCTGACTGAATCCGGCAAACTGTTCCCTCATGGGGGTGGACATGGCCATAGAAAGAATACATGGGGGTGAACAACTTGCCCAGAGTTGTTACCTAATAGTGGAATGGCTGGGAGTCGAAGCCATGTTTCCATGATCACAAGTCACTCAGATACATTAAGCATTACACCATAGAGCCACACTGCTGTGTAATAAAGAATTATTGGAAACTACAACGTATTTGGACAGTGCTAAGAAGATGTTATGAACGATTCTGTAGGAGGAGAGGGAACAAATTCGATCCTCACGTTCTTGTTCTCCGGCTGGTCATTTGCCTCAGAGGAAACGGTAGGTCTGTGACTGTACATTACCACTCTGTGTCATGATAAGTTTCATAGTGAAACTGTTCTCAAAATGAAACTGTTTACACGCATTGACTATCATTATTAGTTTGCTGCCTTAGCATGCTCAGCAGAATGATCACAACTCTTCATGGGAAATCCATCTCAGAGCTGCAGAGCATCACCTGCCATATGTGATCATATTGTATTACCTGCCACCCACCACAGGTGAACGCTCTGCGCCTTAGTCTCTTAGCAGATTTACATACCATGCAGAGCTAAGGGTTCAGAATGTTATAGTGTGCCAAGTGCTCGTATATTTAAAAATCTCTGACTGCACATTGATTGTCTGTTATGTATGATGCAGACATACTTTTTTAGCATGTAGTTTGATTCACGAATTTGGTTTTTATTATTTATACAAATTTGTGTTGTGATGGTGTCAAAGGGCTACCGTCAAACTGCTGCATCATATGCGATTCTGTATCTTTGTTTCAGTGGTACAAGTTTCCCAGGTATTGCCGAGTCAAGTAATGGTACTGGTGACACAGTTGGCCAGCTGTCGTCATCAGTTGTATTCAGGGGCAAAACAGATCTGGTTGTTCACAAGGCACAGCCGCTAGGTCGGTGTCGATATATGCCATTCGCATAGCATTGCTAGAGGTGCAGTGGATCCAAGATGTTCAGATCCATATTCAGTGAGTGAGTGAGTGCATAGGGTTTAACGCAGTGTTTTTCAACCTTTTTGCTGCAGCAGAACCCTACGTAAGTGTGACGATCACTCATGGAACCCCATGCATTTATGCAATGATCTGTAAGTCCAGCAACGTAGGCGAGGTTGAATTTTCAGGATGTCTAGGGACCGATGTCCCTAGCGGAGTCAAGAGGCAAAAAATCTGTGGGAGCCTGGGGCAAAACCCTCAAATGCTAACGATAAAGCAGCAGGTGAAAGACTTGTTTAATTGGACCGTATTAGTGCAATATTATTTAGCAATTTTATTTCACCTGTAACCAAAAACACCTTACGAGGCGATCACCGACGGGGCAAAAATTATCATTGGATTTCTTTACGTTTTAGGTCCACAGACAGTTCAGGGAGTCTGGGCCCCCCAGTCAGTTGCGCTGATGGGCGAAGCTCTTAATATTTTTCAAGCAGAATTTTGCAAACAATAAAAGTCTTTCAATAAATGGACACACGATTTATTAACACTAGCATTAATATGTTAGTGTTTATTGATCAATGCAAATATTCTAATATTGTTAACAACAAGAATTGCAAAAGTATATACAGCTAGAAGCGCTAATTTGGAACTAAGCGTTTGTTGTGTAGTACTTCTATGGCTTGGTTTGACGTAATTTCGCAGTTCGCACGCTAGGTTATTTTTGCTGACCAGCTGTGGAACCCTTAGCAGATGCCCACGGAACCCTAGGGTTCCGCAGAACCCCGGTTGAAAGTCACTGGTTTAACATCTCGTTTGATTCAGTATAGGTCATTTCGGGGACGATCTTTCAAGCCAGTGCACACAAATTCAGACTGGATTCTAAGATACTGTGTTCAGGATTTATAAAAACCACTGGATATCTGGCCAGATGCAAATATGGATTTAGTGCACACTTAATTATAGCTATGTGTTTCAGCTTCGTACGCTGTTAAAATGTTAATTCGGCATTTGTATTGCAGTTGTTGAAATCTCTGTATTTCTGTCATGTGGCTGCTACTTCTAGTAATGAGTAATTACTGTGTGCATTTTCTGTACCACAACTTTAGAACTGTGTTTAGCTTGCCAGATTGTCTACAGCTAGTCTTGGTTATATCTGGTTCTTTGAAAGTGATGTTTATGGCAACTGCTAGAGCTGGACTATTTGCTACGTTTAATTTATTCCATGTTTTGTTCTTTTAACCACCAGCACAGAAGCAGTGAACTGTGACAACAATTTACATGGTGTTTTCTTTCATAACTCAGTCACTGAGTCGAGTGACAACAGATTTAACAAGAAATAAGTTTCTAGCAGCTGTAGCTAAAAAATACTAATTCAAAATATTCACTCCAAATTTGGCCATTAGTTGAATATTGTTTGTTAGTCATGACATAACGGTGACGTCATGAATTGCGTTGTGGAAGTAGGAAGCAGCGGGATACGTGGCAGTTGGGTGTATGTTGGTGTTAATATTAAGTCGGGTGAACTTGTTACCATCTCCGAGTGGCTGCTGCCTTTGTCTACTGAACACGACACAGAATCGCAATGTCAAGTTGAACTTCAGACTCAGGTGCTGTATCGATCATCGTCAGTCTTAATAATAACTAATAAATTAACAGTTGTGCAACAAATAACCGGTGAAATATGTCAATCCAGTGCCAAAATTTTTGGCTGTCTGCCAAGAGAGCTGGGTCAGTGAAACTACAGGATGCAAGAGAATGCAGGTTTCGACAGGCAGGTCACATTCTCCATTTTCCCAGCCACCAACACTCTAACATAGCATTGCAGTGGTCACCAGTCGGAGGAACACGCTGAAGAAGTCGTTTGAAGAAGTTACGAAGGAGAACATTCCAAGAACACCTACGATGGGTCCACATATTGTGGGATGAGGCGAAGACACTGGTGACTGAGAGATTATCCTGGCAGAAGGAAAGCTGCTGCCGAATGTGCTTTAATGCAGGGAAGGAACTAAGTCAGCCTACAGTTGTACAACCCTAAACCTATACCTTTAATTTTTTGAACTGAAAATTATACACAGGTTACCTTTATCTTGGAGAACATTTATACCAATTTTGGTTTATATAAGCACTGTTTGCATTAGGGTGGACAGATGGACAGGCAACACCTATACTCCAGACTGTTGGGATGGGTGCATAATAATTATTAGTAACAACATAATAATTTATCAGCCTTCATAGTCTGGAGCGTATACATGTTCTGTATGACTTTTTCATTTTTGAACTACTTTTGAATGTATTTATTATGTCATACATTAGTTTGTTTTTAACTAGCTATTATTAATAAGCACAATCTCATCTTGCAGTGCAGGTGATTCCGCCTATTAGGACAGATTTCCCCTCTGTCTGTCTGTCTGTATGCCTGTCACATTTGTGCACTCTGCTTAAGTTGTTTGCCGGATTTGGCAGTACATTTGCGTGGTCCAATAGCACGTTGTGTTAGTTTGGTTCTGAATCACCAGGGGAAGGGTATTTGGGGGTTGAAGCACCCAGCCATTGTACGTTGAACCCCTGGCCAAAATTTGCTCTTGCCAATTTTGCCTACTTATGATTCACCAGGGGTCAGCACTGCTTGGCAATTTCACATTTTACTGAATTACTTCAGTCACTTCTTTTTATTAAGATATCAGCATTTATAAGAACGTTCATGATTTCCATTAGCTGTTATTAATTATGCGACGTATTTGTCTGTGCAGATATCAAGCATAGAGCGTGGCTTGCAGTCACTTATTTGTTTGCAGCATGTTAACTTGGTTCGCTATCTTGGTCTCAGCCATTCACTTCATTCGAACTGCATCAGCGTATCTGTGAGTCAATTTTCATTGCTTCATTTGGAGGTGGATTTAGGAATGGTGAGCGTGTTTGGGCAAACAGGGGCCACCACAGAAAGGGGGCTTTGTGGGTCAGTGAATGTTGGGTGGTAGCACAACATTTTCTGATCTGTGGGGTCTTTCTGTGGTGTCTTGTGACACTTAAAACTTTACTTGTTGCTCTACAATAATCTGTGGCTTGGGGGTTCTGTATGCTGTATTGCAAAATCCGAACTTTACGACATTACTTTATTTTTTATTTATTGACCAGAAAATGTATGTGAGTGCCCCATATTTTGCTGAACAGGGCCTGGTCTGATTTAAATTCGACTTTGACTTTGGTATCGCTTTAGTTGTAATAACACATTGTACTTCTAATATTTCTAGTGTCTTCATAGATGCAGGCCCAAAATTTAAATAATTAACAGAAGAGCATTAAAATTGCAAAAAGCTGGCAACTAGTTACCAGACTGATAGATTTATTATATGTAGTGATAGATATATCAGGTTGGCAACATATTGGCAATCCCCAAAATTGCAAACTTTTTCAGCTCTAGTTGGGAACTAGTTGCAAAGCCGAGTTTCCAGCTAAGTTTCTAACTAGTTTGCCTCGTGGTGTCAACTGCTGCAGCTGTTGTCGGAGTACGTCAGGGGTAGTACCCTGTTCACATGGTTGCAACACGAAATGCCAATGCCTCTGGACATGTTAAGATACTGTGTGAGGGAAACGTTAGCTGGTCTGGCATATCTACACAGTAATGCCGTCGTTCATGAAGATCTGCGGGTAAATATAACGAATGCATTCTTTGTAGAGCTGTCGAAGTGTTAATTTTTTTAACGCATTAATGCATGATGTTCATTTTCTTCAATGCATGCGTTAATGCTTTAATAATGCATCATTAATATTGCCGATATTGTAGGTAGACTGCATCTTGAGGGTGACTGGAATGACAACCAACAAACTCATGGCTGTGTCGCAGTATTGTGACAGTAGTGATCGAACGGCAACAAAACAATTTTTAGTCTATAACGTGCATTAATTTTTTAACGCATGTTAAAAATGAAAAAATTACAACTGTCAAATTAATGCATTAACGCATTAACCTGTTAATTTGACAGCTGTAATTTTTTGATTTTTTGATTAGATGTGTAATGCAGTCAGTGCATTGGTTGACAAGCAGAGTGCTATATTTATTGATGTTTTGTCAGTCATCTTCAGCCCCTCAGTAAATATTCCCAACTTTCGGTTTTTCTGGAAATATATCCATCTAAGGGCTTTTCTGGGGTCAGCATCGAGTCGGTTTACTTTGACACATTCTGATATGCTTCTGAGTTTGCAAGCTGGTATATGTAGTTGTTGCTGCATGTAAGAAGAGAGCACAGCTGGGATACTTGGGGAGTTTTGATATGTTATTCCTAGTGCTCCAGGCTAACTATTTTGAAAAAATCAGCTTGATACTAATTTTTTCCTTAGTAAATCCTAATGCTCCTGGACTATCAGTGGTTGGTGGTTTTTGTAGTGAGTGCTTTATCATTGTTGGTTGGACATCAGGGGGGCATTTGGCCAGCAATAATCATATACATTTTTTCCATTATTTTCCAGCCGTTATGTTAGCATAACTAGCAGTGCACTGTTGGTTTGTTTGTTGAACGAATTTTGAACAAGTCTTTTTATTTGCAGTTGCTGTTATTCTGCAGAGATGTGAAATTTGCTGTCATATTGATATCATGTACTGCCTTATTTGGCTTTTTTTTGTGAAAAGCATGATGATGCATTTGCTGTTGTCTGGGTACATTGTATTAACGTGCGGGGTTTTTTATGTGCTACAGTTATCTAGCTTGTTTCTTGATGCTAATGGACACATTCGAATTGCAGACTACAGCATCAACACACGGTACCATGTGACATTTTGTTTGAACATTGTGTGATGATAACTGGTTTATGTAGTGTGAATTGAACTTATCTGTAGTTTGTACCTCGAAATAGATAGTTTTAATATGGTTGATTAATATTAATGCATCTTTTTGCTGTCTTGACACTGTTTGGTTTCACCATTTGTGTGAACTTTGTGACTTTTGGTCACACTGCAAATGCTCATTTATTGTTTTGTAACGGTTTTTTTCTGTGAAGCAACCTTGAAGGTCATTTGTTCTTTGTTGTGTTATATTCTGAATATCACAGGCTGAACGCTAGTTCAAGCCCTGTGTTAATGGCAACTTCTCTTTCCTGTGGGGAAGCCAAAAATTTGACCCCCACAGAATCGAAACCCCTGATCTGATTGAGATAAAATTCGGGACGGTCGATTACATCGGTGAGGGACCCATCACGCAAAATTTTATGCAAATTTAGCAACACATTGACACACAGTCAGTGTGATGCGGGCAATATCACCTTTTGTGATTTTTGCTGTTTTTGATGTGCGAGTTCTTTAATGTTCCCGTTAACAAGTGTGTAAACTCATGTTTTGTACATTTATAGTGGTTAAGTCTGTCTCTGTCATAGACCTCTTAAAATTTTAAGAGGTCTATGGTCTTTATCGAAAGGACAAAGCTTTCCGAATGTAATGCACCTAAAGGATTCAAGTGATGCTAGAAAGTGATATCATTACAAATAATGAGAATGTAAGAACGAGAATGAGAACGAGAATGTGAGAACACTCAGAAAACTATGTGTTGATAAAGTGTGTATATATCAATTCTGCCATATTTTGTGGCACAGAATAGCTGATCTGATACGTTTCATGGACAAACAGAACAAGCATGAGACAGTGAAGCATGCCAACAAAAAGTCTGATATCTACAATCTGGTATATTTCATTTAATTTTCACAAATGATAATATTTTTTCTGCAATTGTGCATTTTGATAATCAGTGTTTAGTGCTGAACGTTGATATTAGATTAATTGAATTCGTGTGACACTTCTGTTATGTTTCCTGAGTTTTGACGGTAGAAATGCATCAGATGTGAATTTCAGCACCGTAATGAATGTTAGATGGGGTTCTGAACCATCAGGGGAAGGCTAGATTTTGGGGTTGAAGCACTCAGCCATTTAGGGTTAGACAAAATAAATGTTTAATGACGAGTAGTGATGTCTGATTTTGCAGTCACACGTGTGTGGTGTAGTGATGATTCGATATCAGGATTTTAATTTCAATACAATATCGATACGATATTTTACAAATATTGTGATATTAATATCAATATTTTAAAATAATAAGTATGCAAATCTTATACAAGCATAGGAACAAGACTTGAAGATTGAGCAAGGCAGTATCCTCTATTTAGATAAGTATATGTCTTTAGGTGAAATTATATTACGACTGTAGTTAAATTATGACACCTTCAACTCGCTTTATTTGTAATCTTTCTTTCCAGTCATGCAGTGTAGTGACCAATCTGTAGAAAATATTGCGATGTTGTCGAAAATATCGTGATGTATAGCGAAAATTCGATATTTTTTTTGACAATACGATATGATACGATATATCGATATCAAAAACAATATATCGATATTTTTGACATATAGAGTCATCACTAGTGTGATGATGATGATGATGATGATGATGAAGGACGAATTAACTTTAGCATGGCGTTAAGTCCTAAGACTACAGGGACACGTAACAATAAGCCTAAACAGTGAAGTGTGATGTTCTGACAGGGCTGTGTGGTTTTATCTCTGATTCATGGATCAGTTTCAGTAGATAAAAAGCCACAAATTCCGCCAAGTTTGCCACCGGACTTGCTCGACTTTCTTCAGCGGTACATTCATGGTTTTTGTTGTTGCCACTTGCATGTTCTGAAGTACACTTTTGCTACAAAAGCTGAATTGTAATTTTTTAATATATACAACTTTTACATCAAGTTTATGACTTTTAGAGTAGTCACTTGTTTACATTCCATAAAAATTTTTTTTGTGCAGTTTGCTATAAGATGTAAAAAATCCAAAATAAAATGGTTGTGTTATCAGATAAGCAAAAAACAGTCCAAAAAGCTGTGTTATTGTAGATTAAAGCAGTTTTTGGAGATAGTATTTTTACAGCATATTTTGTTATTTTATTATTGTCGTATCTCTGTGAGCTTAGATGCAGTATTGATTTGCGTACAGTTTGATTAGCATTATTTAGCTGTAATTCATCAATTGCACTGTTGTCTATTTGTGCAGGTGTTTGCATAGCAGCGAAGCCTCTCGTTGGAATGTTCACCAATTATCGGAGCATAGTTTTGTCAAGACTCCTATTGGTCCAATCCTCGTCGCTACTGCAGGGGCAAAGAATGCATCTAAGTATTGCGCACAGTACAAAATGAATGGTAGTTCAGATTGTTTGTCTTTGTTACTCTTATTTTGTTTAATTGCTGTTAGCCATATTGGCAATTTTATTGGCACAAGATTCTGATGCCAACATTTCGTTCTCGCTCTAACATTTTGCTCACCTGTTACTGGTGTCTGTGATAAAGTGCATTACTGTCGTAAGATTATTCTTAAGGACATTTATACAGTGCATTTTCGCCATGCTCTTAAGTGTGTATGTGTGGTATATTATTGTTTTTTTTGGTTGTCATTGTATGCTTGTTATGCATTATTTAGTGATATTTGTTTATAAAACTGTCATTATATACTACATGGGAATATTTGTTAGAAATTACCAAAGGTAAGTCAGCTTTTCATTCATTTGGGGTGCGTAAATGGCGTAGTGGCCTGTTTGGCTGGGGTCAAGATGTCAAGTTTTATCCCATATGGTAGGTGACACTTTGTAGCTTTGCGATGGGTTTTTTTAAACATTTAAATGTATTTGATATTTGATGATATTTGTGCGTGCAGCATTGCCGTTGTCGGAGTTGAGTCATGAAGGTCGAGACAGTAGGGACGATGACTCCACGACTTGTATACCTCACATCAGCGGCAGCACTGCCAGTTCACGATTGCTCAGTGAATTTCACATTCTCTCCGAGATCGGTCGAGGTGCCTTCGGCGATGTTATAAAGGTATTTTTTCATCGCTTTCTGATTAAAATTACTGCGTTCTGTGATGTCCTCGTATTACGTGGATGAAAACCATTCAGCAGGATCTGAAATCCAGCGATTTCAATATGGACGACGCAGTTGACTTGGCTCAGAACCGTCCACCCTGGAGATTAATGTCTACGTTCGGCGCTACGCACTGTTAGTGGTGCTTGTCAGAAATGATGAATGATGACGTGAAAACAGTTTATTACAAGCTGGTTGTACTGATAGATATGCTTAGTGATGTTAAATATTATGATAATTTTACTAGCTAGAAGGAATGAAGATGAAGAAATGAAGATATAGAAAAGCTAAAGTGGACTATGCCTTTCCAGAGCATAGGTGAGGTGCTCTTTTTTTCTTTAGCACATAGGTGGATAGTCCACTGAGTCCATGACGCATGGCCAGTTCACTGCCAGACTTACAGTTAACAGTTATCTTCTTCAACGTGGAACATTACCACCCTTTGACCAGTACCAATTTGGTCACAGACCGGGAGTCTAAGTTGTAACCTGAATCCTGAGGCACCAAGCCTAGTTAATGGAGATATGGGATTATGCTAAAAGATACTGGGAGAAGAACTTATGTATGCTGCAAAGAACTTTGTGATGGAGTGACTGGGATAACATGTATGTGTTGCAGGTACGTAACAGGTTGGATGGTCGCTGCTATGCCATCAAGCGAATTCCACTGAACTCAACCAAGAAACAGCTGATGAAGAAAATCACCCGGGAAGTGAAACTCCTTTCTCGGCTCAATCACGAGAATGTTGTCAGGTATCATAGTCCAGTTGAATAAAATCTATTGAGCTGTATTATATTAAGCCGTCTATAGCTCCTGATGGTAATCATTCTTAGAGCTATGGAGCATCACCTGCCACATGGGATCACACAGTGTTACCTGCCACTTGACATGGGTGAACATGCTGCACTTTGTTCGTAGCCAAAAAGGCGAATACTTGATCGACCCACCCTGGAGGGATGGAAGACTGAGTTGAGCTTGGTGGTTGGTTATACACTGTGTCCCAAAAAACGTCCCACTTTGTGATTGTCCCATCCTTTTTCCTTTCCCCTTTTCTTTCCCCTTTTCCTTCTCCTTCCCCTTCTCCTCCTTTTCTTTTCTCCTTTCCCATTTTTTCTCCCTTCCTCTTTCCCTTCTCCTTTTCCATCCCCTTTTTCTTCCTTTTCTTTTTTCTCTTTCCCTTTCCTCCCTTGCCCTTTTCTTTACCTTCTATTTCCCCTTCCCTTCTCCCTTCTCTTCTCCTTTCTCTTCTTTTTTCCCCTTCCTCTTTTTTTCTATCCCTTTTCCCCCTTCCTCTTCCGCATGGTACTATGAACCACCCATGGGAAGTCGACCCCCGTGAGTTGAATCCCACGTGACTGATGACGTCACGTGACCCCAAAAGATCAAGGTCGTGACCCCATTATTTTTGGGGCGCCATATCTTCATAGAGGTGCTAGATAGACGTATGGTGACGATGGACCATTTATAGTAAAGTGCTGGTGATGAATCGAATGGTCTCATGACTGACAATGTTTATTGTTTAGTTAAAATAATAGATAAGGATGAAAGGATCATTGCTGCTGTACAATTTGAAATTAAACTGTTTGATTTTTTTAACCAGTCTAAACATTGCACTGACTATATTTATATGGCCATATACTGTAAACAATCGGAATGCACTGGACAGACTCCATGTTCATATGAACATTATCTTGTTGTCTATATCTTTGCCAAATATTAACTGATTTTCAAAATTCTTTCACTGGTACATTCTGTGGACAATTGGCAATGAAGTGATTATTAAATATCTTGCCACACGTTAACTATGTCGCTAAACTACCTTGTGAAATATAAATGCAAGAAAAACAGCAATCATAGAGACCAAGCATGTTGGTAAAAAATACACTTCCAGCCAAAAATGCAGTGAATGATCTGTACGATATTATTCAGCTGCACATTGACACACAATCAGTGTGATGCAGGCAATATCACCTTTTGTAATTTTTGCTGTTTTCAATGTGCAAGTCCTTAAATGTTGCCGTTAACAAGTGTATAAACTGATGTTTTGTACATTTATATTAGTAACAGTGATGTTTTGTTATCGATATTCAACAATTCGTAACTCTACTCGGAAATAATATTTTTAACAAAATTTGGTGATCTCTTTAGTAATTTGTTGGGAATTAGTCGTACAAAATTTTATTTGAATTCGTTTAGATTTGACATTTTTATTGTACAATGTCTTGGAGGTTACTTTTTTTCGGACACAGTGTAGTTGTTGTTGTGCTTCAGTTTGTTGTTAAACCAAAATCCAGTGTTTCTGGCACTTTGAGACAACACATTGTGGTGACAGGTACTACAACTCGTGGATTGAGAACACAGACCAGGCGGTTGAAGAGGATACGTCATCAACGTCAGTCTCTACTCACAGTCAGTCTCAGCCTAGCGGGCAGCACGATGGTTTGGCAGATTTTCCAGCCAGTGCTGATGACCGCGAGGCTGACAAAGGTTGCGAGTCGGCTGACAGTTGGGATGTGTCCGCATCTCAGAATGAACTTGATGTTGATGCTGATGATGACGATGACAATGATGTTTTCCGATCTTTCATGCAAGTCCTTTACTGTTTTTTTTTATATACACTGTGCCCAGAAAAACGTCCCACTTAGTGATTGTCCATATCTTTGCCAAATATTAACCGATTTTTAAAGTTTTTTTGCCGGTGCATTCTGTGGGCAATTAGTAATAAAGTGATTATTAAATATCCCGCCGCACGTTAACTGTGTTGCTACACTACCTCGTGAAATACAAATGCAAGGAAAACTAACAATAACAAGCTGCAAGCATGTTGGTAAGCAAAATACATTTCCGACGAAAATTGAAATGAATGATATGTACGATGCTACACTTTGTTAGCTCCTTTTCTTTGAATATCTGGCATGTTAAATGATATGTTTATTTCTGGCCTTTGTGGTTTAGTAAGCCTACATTTTTATCCACAGTGGTCACGTTTTCTTCCGTACGTGTATGCTTCAGTCTGCCAGCCTTTGGTCGGTGCTGCATGTTTTCCAAATATCTGTTAATAACATTCACACTCTTTCCCTGTTGCAGCTTATCTTCAAAATGTCTGCCAGTATTCTCTGAAAACTGAATTTTTTAACCGGTACAAGTTCTTAATCAGAGCCTTGTCTCCACTGCTAAATGGCACGTTACATCACTGGCATATCGTCACTGCATTAAAAATTATTATTTGCAACAATATCGTCTGTTTTTATTTACAAACATCAAAAATGCATGTAAAGCTAAACATAATGTAATTTTTGTATTAAAATTACTGAAAATTGTTTCAGAAAATCATTTTTTTGCATATGTTTTATAGAGATTTTAATGATTTTTAAAAATTTATGTTTCACATGGTAGTGTAGCAACACAGTTAAAGTGTGGTGGGATATTTAACAACCGCGTTATTGCTAGTTGTCCACAGTGTGTGCCAGTGAAAGAATTTTGAAAATCAGTTAATATTCGGCCAAGATATGAAAAATGACAAGGCGAGACATTTTTTTGGGACACAGTGTATTATGTTTTAAGTGTTGTGAGAGTAATCACTCTTGTGGTGCAAGCATTTCTACCTGTTCCTGCCCATTTTTTTGTAACTGCGGTCTATCGGTCTGTCTCTGGGTCTGTCGTCTGTCTGTCACATTATTGTGCCACCTTTTTAAACCGTTTGACAAATTTAGATGCTATTTCACAAGTACACTTGTGTTATCCATGGACACATTGTGTTTTATGGGGGTCCCTACCTCCAGAGGATGGGGAGCCATAACAAGCTCTGGCAACGAGCTTCTTAGGACTGTTAACATCGATGACTTTGAATGACCTTGAACCCCCAAAATAGGCGGTTTTAATGAATAGGGATTTTAGTGACTTTTTGACAATTTTTGGCTGCAAAAGAGTGAATTGCAATGAAATGGATGGAGATAGACAAAAATTAGCTGCGAACAGGAACTGTTATAGGCTTTCACCTGTTTCCTGAGCATTAGCTCAGATTTCTTGTATATTCTAGTAGCTGGTCTGATCTGTGCCACTGTGTGCATCTTTGTTGATATATTACGCAACTTTAATTTAATACTGTTTGGAATTGGAATAGTATGGCTGATGTTTTCAATGTCTGGAGAAACTTGAAACTTAAAATATTGTTTATTGATATCTTTTTGCCATCATTGTATTTTAGACAACACCAAAAACACGATAATATGCATCACAAATGACAAATGTCAATGCTACAAAAGGTACTTTGCATATCAGAAACTGAGCGTCATTTTGGTTGCAATAAATTTAGATAGAAATTTGTTTACTTTATGTTAGAAAGTTTACACTGCATGGTCCATTGAATGCTTAGATTTAACTTTCTGTTATCTTGAGAAGTATTTGTCTTTTTTATTTTTGTTCATTATTATTTTGTATGTCGTGAAATGTATAAAATATTGGACCATTGGTATTTGAATGATATTTATCTGCAGGTTATTTGATGATGATAGTGAAGACTCTGTACAGTTCCTAGCTGATAGTGATGAGCAACAGGATGATAAAGCCGTCACTAGCATGCACTCGGTATGCATAATTGCTGATTGCAGAAATAAAAATGGTTAATGACAATGATTGTTTAAAAATAGCATGTATTTTAATGTTATTGGCAGTGTTTATTAATGCATATATGTGATCTGAGTTGACAGTTCAGATTGTTTTGTCGTAATCTTCTTGGTGCTTTAATATATCTCTCGCTGTGTGTCACGTTAAGATTTGCGTGCACGAGCTTAAGGTTCAAGGTTGCGTGAAGCTTTTTACGGGAACCTCATCACAGAGCTAGTGATACATCAGCACGTTGCATGGTTTTCTAGTGTCCGCACCACAGTTGTGTGGCTCGGTAGTCTAACGGTAACGTGCCGGACTTGTAATCCTGATGTCACACAGGGGCGCAGGTTCGAATACGCACCAAGACACTGCCGGGTAACGACCTTAGGCGAGTTGCTCACACATATGTGTCTTCGTCACCAAGCAGTGTAATTTGGTATCGGTCAAAGGGCGGTGATGCCCCGAGGCTGGGAAGGTGACCGTAGGTCTGGCGTCGCATTGGCCATGCGTCACGGACTCAAGTGGTTTATCCACCTACGGGCTCAACGGCCGCGAGTGGGAGATGAGCACCCCGCCTACGCCCCAGCTGGGGCATGGCTCCTTTTACCTTTTTTACACCACAGTATGAAGAATTGGAAGTTAGTGCATCCAGCAGACATATCATTGCCCCAGCCAGCCAAACTAGGCTTTCACCCCATAGCCCCTAAGCTGATCCCTCTCCCTCTCTTTTTCCCTCCTTCTGAGGGTAGGAGGCTAGGTTTACTTAAAATGACCTACTATGTGTTGAGTGGGATGTTAGACCACTTACTACTCAGTCACTTATTCACCAACTGTGAGTGCATTACATATTTTTTGAGCAGGTACTTTAAAAGTTCACAGTATACTACTTAATTTACTTGAATGTTTTGTGTAGAAATCAGATGAAGGTGAAGCTGGTGAGCAAACGTCCACTGATCATCGACGAGCACCTGCTAAACTTCAGTTCCTCTATATTCAGGTCACTGACACATTTATTTACCAGTTTGTCGTGGTTGAAGTAGCTTTGAAGAGATGGGGAAACTGTACTTTTTCCTTTTCTTTTCTTTTTCTTTTTTCTGCTTTTGCCTTTCCCATCCTTCACGCTTTTTCTTTTTCTCCACCTTTCCTTAGAAGTAGGCCCTTTAAGTACAGCTGGATGGTTTGGGGAGCACTGTAAACTGGGAATGGTGTAAGCCCCTCCTCCTGCAGGGTCTGGGCCATAGCCAGTGGAAATCGAATTTGCTGCATTTTTGCCGTAAACTCTGCTATCTGGTGGCACCAATTTTACCAACCATTAAATTCAGGCGGGGCAACTGACAGACTGAATATAGGAGGTGTGGGAAGGCAGTGCCGTGCGTTCCTCCTTACATTGACCATTGCCACTTTGTGTAAACATTTGTATTTTAGCTAGTATTATTTGGCTAGCTTTGCTGCACATACGTTGAATGATATTTGTTAAAATACATATATCAGGTGTCTTTTTTAACTGACTGATGGATCACATTCAGGAAGTTGTTTTTTAAAGTTGCACAAGTGTTTGGTATATTGGACCATAATTTCATAGAACTTTTTTCACACACATGTTATTGTTTATGCCATTGTTAAATATACACAGTGTTTCAATAAAAAGGCACCCTTTTTATTTCTTTTATAACTCAGTCAAATGGTGATCAATTTACATGAAATTTTTACCAGCTGTAGCTGAATAAATATTAATTCAAAATATTTCAACAAAATGTGGCTGTTAGTTAAATATTCTTTGCTAGTCGTGATGTAACACTGATGTCATAGAGTGTCGTGAGTACAGGCTTGTCTGTCTCAACTGGTGCTGTCAGTTGCTACCCTGCTTCGATGGTAAACTTTATCTGGTTCACTGATGAAAAATGTTCACCGTATCCGCCCTAAGCAACATGAAGGAACAAAATCAAGCATTTTGCGATACAAAAACTCGACCATTTTGCAAGCAGTGTGTGCTGGTTCACTGTCTTGCTGGAAGGTGTAAAAGTCAAGCTGTCCCCACAAGTGTGTGAAGGTGATCGTTTTGGGCGTTTTTGTGGCTGCAATGGTATAAAACTTCAACAGTTTGTCATCAGTGAACCAGATGAAGTTTACCGTTGAAGCAGGGCAACTATTCATCAACTGTCAGGAGTGGTTGTAATAAGCAAGTGTGTACTCGTGACACATTATGACGTCAGCATTACATTACGACTAGCAAAAAATATTTAACTAACGGCCATATTTTGTCGATATTTTTTGAGTTAGTATTTCTTTAGCTACATCTGCTAAAAAGTTTGTGTAAATTGATCATCATTTGAGTAAATTATGAAAGAAAGAAAAGAAAGAAAAAGACAAAAAGAAAAAGGGTGCCATTTTTTTATGAAACACCGTGTAGTATAGTAGTGGTATAATGACAGTAGTAGTGATACTATGTACATGTAGATGGAATTTTGTGAGAAGAGCACTCTACGAGACTACATTAACGCCGGCCTCTGTCATGATGTCAGTCGAGTGTGGCAGTTGTTTCGCGAAATAGTCGAAGGCCTTGTACATATTCATGAGCAGGTCCGTCATTTTGATTGGTCATCAAATATTGTTTTTTAGCATAGCATTCAATACGTCATCCTTATTATTTCATAGTCATCATGGATTTCTGCTTTGCATGACCATGACCAATAATTAGAGGTGGTAATGGTAAAAAATTGTTGTACATAGCTTTTCAAAAATTAAGGGTCAATTTATTGTTACTTTTGACAATTGAAACTAGACTGCGATCACTGTCAGAAACACATTTTTTGCGAATCATTATCATACTTAGTTAATAGCTATTAGAAATGCAATAAGGCAGTCAGTAAGTTTTTTATCCAGTTTTGTAAGCAGACTAGATGAGACTAGAATGTTTAGATTCTCTGGGGAGAGATTATGATTTTTCCTTAACAATGTATCTAGCTCTGCTGAAGCATCGTTTACAAGGAACAGACGTTGCAAAGATACATCGTTCTACTTTACAATGTTTTCTTAGTAGTGAGACTGATCAAAAATTTAGCAATTAAAGATTTTTACTCGATAAAAATTGGTAATGATTAATTGCGTGATTAGTCATTGATTTTCTCAACTCTGATAATAACTGACATTGGATGGTGCAGGGTATGATTCACAGAGACCTGAAGCCGGTCAACATTTTCCTGTCTTCCGACAATCACGTCAAGATCGGTGACTTTGGTCTTGCCACCACGGACATCATTGCTGCCACTGAGGCACGTGTTTGTTAAAAAAGTGGTGACGGTTGTGTAGCTTTTTGTGAGAAACCCATTGCAGAGCTGTGGAGCATCACCTGCCATATGGGATCGCACAGTGTTACCTGCCACCTGACGCAGGTGAAAGCGCCATGCCTTAATCCCAGCCAGAAAGGCTGGTGCTTGGTTAATTTGTACCCCAGAGGGATGGAAAGCTGAGTTCGCCGTAATGTTGGTTATATACCTAGACGGTTTACTTTTCCACAGCCAGTTACCTATCCAGGTGACCACTTGATAGCGATTCGACCAGGAGTCGAACCCACCACCTTTTCATCGTCAACCGAAAAAAGTCTGTCAGTGCACTGTTTATATCAGTGCTCTCTGAAAAAAATGACTTTAGTATTAAATTGGAACTTTGCTCACTGTAAATTTGGAATTTTAAAAAATCGTGATTTGTGCAGTTTTATATCTCCAACCACAATGTCACTCTTATGCTGTATATGTTTTGTTACATAAATTATATGATATGATTGTATGAATGGATGATGGGACATAGGCCGGTTTGGCGGAGCTGGCATTGTATGCTCCGGATGCTAAGAGTGAAAGTATTGGACGTGACACAGCAGCACCAGTAGCAGCAAGTTTGACTGGACACGTCGGTACTGCACTTTACGTCAGCCCAGAGATGCTGAACAGTGACGCCAGATACAACCAGGTCTGATGCTGTAGCACTAATGGTACAGGCTGAAAAGCCCATTGGCTTTTATTGGGTAGACTCATTAAATTCAACCCACCCTGAACTGAATCTAGTTTTAATATTTTGTTCTTTTGTTATGTATTACTTTACTATGGTCAATTTTCTAAATGTTTTATTTTCGTAAATTTGTAATACTTTTAGCAGTATTCATCTTACTATAATGCACGGAAAGTCTTGTCTGTTTGTCTGTCTGTCAGCCCCCTGTAGCATCTTCCCTGTTGCATGGTTGCGGACCCCGACCGCAGCGTTTTAGTCCCTGGACCTTGGGTATGTGCCTCCCACCTTCCCCCACAGGCAGTCTGAGGGGGTGGGGGTCGAGTTTTTGGGTCTATTTTTCCCTGCTGAATCTGCCAAGCCCATCAGCTTAGTGCTTAGTGCTTCATGGCGGAAAACTCCTGCCCATCGGGCGGGGCGCTTCTAGTTCTAATAATGCACTTTCATGGTAAACCCCAAAATCCATCAGGTGGGCTTTTAAAAATGCATCTTGGACTGATAAAACCAAGAACACGATGAAAACCCATCTGGTTGGGTTTTAAAAATGGGTTTTTGTCAACCCTGATTTGCAAAGATGTGAGTGTACATTTTTGGCATATTTACAGTTTATGTTAGACAGACATCTTGCATTTGGCTTGTAAACAGTACAGTTTCTGCAATTTCCATAAAGTACACACATTATTATTGTTATTTTAGTTGCTGTCTTATTGTCATTATATGAAATAGATTGTTTATGGACGTCTGGTTGTAGAAAGTGGATCTATACAGTCTGGGTATAATATTCTTTGAGATGTGTTACCGGCCGATGTCTACTGGCATGGAGCGCATTAAGACACTGACGAGCCTGCGACTGCCGGCCATCGACATGCCGGATGATTTCAATGAACTTGAGCTCGACAAACAGGTGTGTGGTGTTTTGCAATGATCTTAACATGGCCAGAACAGTCAATGCCAAGGCCAAAGCCATGGTGGTCAAACACAATCAAGGCCGAGGACACAAAGTCAAGGTCGAGGCCAAAAAGCTTGTTGTGGTCACAAAAATAACAGAGAACACCTTCCGATTGGGAAAAGCTGGAACCATCATTATTTGTTGTAAGTAAATAATGAAAGTGGACTGTAATCACTGGTGTTTCATATGGACTCTCTGACCATTTGCGCATGGTATTAAAAAGATATGCTGTGGAGAAAATGCAGGCACTTAGACTCATCTAGCTGTTTGTTCTATGGCTGAGTTAAAGTTGATCAACCCCATTTCTGGAACCCTCTGCCAGAGGTTATAACAACTTGAAGGTCCGCTGCCACGATCAAACTCACTCGCGCAATTTATGTCGATTTAAATGAGACATCTAACCTTGCATATATAATATGTTGATTTGAGCTTCATAAATATACAAAATTAATTTGCAATTTCTAACGAAATGCGGCATTACATTACGCTAAGCGAAAATACCAGTTCTCCAGGTGACGTCATGTGCCTAGCCTAGAGACATCATGAATATTAATGGCTTAGCCGCTAACTCACCAGTCTAGGCTAGGCCATTATTATTCATAAATGTACAAAACATTAGTTTATACACTTATTAACGGCAACATTTAAGGACTTGCACGTCGAAAACAGCAAAAATTACAAAAGGCGATATTGCCCGCATCACACTGACTGTGTGTCAATGTGCTGCTGAATAATATCACCTTTTGTAATTTTTGCTGTTTTCGATGTGCAAGTCCTTA
>Ga0056128_1001675_pt1 | contig 25260 bp, 16 predicted proteins | sample WorMetLIZISLAND2_FD_71113 | JGI IMG/M metagenome (GOLD analysis project Ga0056128, IMG submission 71113) | Marine gutless worms symbiont microbial communities from Max Planck institute for Marine Microbiology, Germany - Olavius geniculatus... ... | reverse complement strand
TAATGCCAGCAATAGATTGTGACAATGGGTGGCCAGCATTTGATGGGTGTATGCCCTTCTGGCAACCCTCCCGTATTACCAACTTTTGTTTAGTTATTGTGTTTATTTTGTTATGGAAAATAAACTTTCTCTCTCTCCCTGTCTCTCTACCTATAGGCCTAGTGGTCCAGAAATGCGCATTATAATATCGACTGATTTTGATATTACTTTTCATCAGTAGTACTTTATCAGTAAGTTTGCAATTTTTTGCAACTGCGTACCTAAGAACCGATCGCTACTAGTCCTACGTTGTGAACAAAAATATTATCAGCTTTTGAACGCTGGTATTTAGAGGTGAGACTTCTTTGTTCCACGTATTTGCTCGTTTATTGTAAAATTTAGAGGGCCTTATTAGCGACTGTCAGTTGAAAAAGTGGTGGTGTTGTAGCTCTTAATGGAAGCCATTCCAGAGCTACAGAGCGTCACCTGCCGTATACGGGATCACACAGCATTACCTGCCACCCGACACAGGTGAACGCGCTCTGCCTTCATCCCAGCCAGATAGGCCGGTACTCGATTTACCTACCCTAGAAGGTTGAGTTGACCAAGGCGGCTGGTTACATACCGAGATGGTTTACCTGCCTTCAGGCAGTCATCCATCCAAGTACTAACCTGGCCCGGTGTAGGTTAACTTTGTTAATCGGACACAACGGGTTACCGCTATACGCCACGCCATCAACTTTTTCCCATTGTAGGCCTACATTGTCCGTCTTACGTTAGGCGAATGATTTTTTTTTGTCTAAACAATGTTCTTGGTTTCACCATTTCAGCGCCTTTGAAGTCATGACCTAACGGCGCTAGGCCTACTGCTGGTATTGCAGTCTGTTTCAGCTGCTGTTGATGGAGCTTGTGCCGAGCACGTCGATCGTGACGCCGCTGATAGGCAAATACCTGCTTTTCACTTGCATTCTCGTCTCGATATCTGTCATCACGTCGGTCTTCGTGCTCAATCTCACGCAGAGGTATGTCATGTCATGTCATGTCCCAATCACTCATGCATTAACACTACGTGACTGACTGTGTGTGCACAGCGCGCACTGCAGTGCTTAGCAGTAGTTTGTATACTCAAGCCTTGGAGACTCTAAAGTGTGTTATTTGTAGGCATTAAATCTATAACCAGGCCTTAAACGGTGTTGTTACACTCGCCTGTAAAGGTAAAAATGTGAAGGTCCGGTCACTTTTTTTCCAAATAATCCGACTGGTTCTTTGGAGGCGAGGACTCTGGCTGAAGCAAAGCTAAGGCCGACCAAGTCGTTAAGCTGGATGCATGATGCTTTGCTGACCTACCCGCATCTGTAAAGTTGGTACTTCATATAGCGCTGCTTACACATGACTCAGACTCATGACCGGAAGCACTTTGCAATCTTGAAAGTGACAGCCATCAGACATACGACCGTCCCAGTAGTCACACTAGACTACCTTTACCCGCATGATAACTGCCTATAAAGTCCCAGGAACGAAACAGTAGGCTATGCGGTCGGTCGGCACGTGTATATCTGTTAATTTATAGAATACATATCGGCCTAATAACAGTAAGTAATTATCGCGTGCATTTGCTGGAAGGTCGTCGTCGACGCACACGATGCCTGGGTTCGTTCGTCGCGTGTTCGTTGAGTCGCTGCCGAGACTGCTGTGTATGCAGAGACCGGTCGAAGCACAGCGCGCTGACGTCGACTTCTCACAAGCACACAGCGAACTGTTGCCATTCGACAATCCTTACAAGAAGGTAGGTTTTTAGTTAGGCCAGTCGGGACGAAATGCCGCTGGAACCGAGGAAATATACATTCCATTGGGTCTGATGTTCTCGGTTTAACAGTATTTGTTATAACGAGATTTTGGTCTAGCAGGACTCTAGCAGCTACGCCGAGGTGCGAGGTTAGGCGCGGCTTAAGTGCGTGTATCATGGAAGCTGATCTTCGAGGTAAGAAACGTCCCATGCCATAGGCTCTATGGGTTCACACAGTGTTACCCGCCACCCAACACGGATGAGCACGTCCTATCTTAACCTCCGCCAGACAGGTCGGTACTCGATCTCCGAGGGATGGAAGGCTAAGTTTACCTGGCTGGTTGGTTATAGCATATTGATGTGATTTAGGCTTACTTGTTTGTCTGCGTAGAGCAACTTCGTTGACCGAGACCAGGGCATTAACAACTGCACCAAATCATCACCTCCACTTTTCGGTCCCTGTTTAACCCTTGTGCCTCGCTAGAGATACGGTAAGTAAGTAAGTAAGTTAGCAAGCAATAGTTTATTGCACATATTAAACACAGTACGAATTTCACAATGAAGTTACAGTGTTCTGATGCAAAAGTTAGGCCTAATTCCAGCCCGGCTTTTGAATCTCAGAAACATTTCATCGGCATTCGGCGTAGCCACTTTGTGACTGTTCCTGGATACGAATGGGGCGCAAACTTCGGAAATTGTTAGACAAAATGGAACGACGCGTGAATTTCTGCGTGTCTGCCTGACAGCCGAAGACGCACCCGAAGTACGACTCGACGCTAGCGGCGTCGTCAGGAGTAAACTCAGAGCTCGGTTTGATGACAACAGGCGCCGGTGGAGGTCTGTACGGTTTGCCTCAAACTGCCGACGGACCGTGCGACGCCTGCGCTAAACGACGACTACACAGGTAGGCCTATGCATAACCAGGCTACTGCTGTAGCGCATTCACTCATTCATTTGTTTTGTGTATGTAAAATTAATTTAGTATAAAACAAATATAAAATATAAAATAAAATAGATAAATGATAGAAAATAAAATATAAAATTAATGTAATACAAAATCAGTTGTCCAATGGAAATGAGACAGATAGGGCACATAAAATCAAACATACTCAGAGATGTCGAGGCGTAGATATAACAGACGCCTCTTAGATATGAGAAACGCCAGAAAGAAAAATCTGTAGTCCATACAGAATGGTGGAAATCTGAACTGTGCGATACCGCTATTACGCTGAAATTTACCTAAGGAGTTATATAACAATTCGCACACGAAAATTTCTTAACAGTTGACTTAATTTTACAAATTCTAGGCTGCCTCCAAGTTGACCGAATTGAACAATAATCGAGATCAGCATTTTTCCTTATGATATTCTTAAGACTAATTTATGTAAAAAAAATTTTTCGCTAGTGCAACCTGTGAATTTTACGTAAGCCAGGCCACAGATAATCCAGATTATTATGCGGCCGTCCTGATAGGCCGCATTACGGGTCTTGCCCCTACCTCCGTCTGTCTGTGCTGTACGAGCTCCTAACTCTAAAACAAAAGGGTGCAGAAAAACTAGGACAGGGATAATAAATATACAGTGGCGTATTTAGGGGAGGGCCACGGTGCGATGCCCCCCCCCTTGGCCGGACCATGAACATTTTTTACAGGCGACTTTATATGAAAAGGTGCGTTTTTTGCCATTTTCCAGCAAGAATTACAAAATTCAACAATGTTTGATGGTCTTTTGCGTTTGCAAATTTCAGAAACATGGACGAATTTGCGGTTTTCATTGAACATTCTGCCCCTGGACCCCGCTGAGGGCTCCGCCCCTAGACCCCTATTATAGGCTCGCGCTCCGCGCGCTCGCCATGCCCCCCCTTTGCCAAATCCTAAATACGCCACTGTAAATATACCTGGCAATTTTTAGTTCAAAGTTACTGGACGTCGGCCGCATACATGTTGGCACTTGATGTGCCAAAATTTTTGATTGTTATATTAGGAGATTATGAACGTAAAGACTGCAGTGGATGCGTGCAGATATCCGCCGAACGTACACAAAGCTCTGGATGGCGTTGTGTTTATTGCTAATCACCTCGCCTCAGCCGACGACTCCAGACGGGTGAGAATTCTGCAGCATTTTGCCACGTGACTGTTTTGTTTTAATCAGGGTTTATGGCTTTTCATGGAACATAACATTTGTAGTAGGTCTGTTTTTGTAAACAAACATTTTCTCGGTATTTTACAAAACTTGGTCTTTAACTAGATTACAGGCGACTGTAATATACAGGGTTGGCCTACCCTGTATAGCTGAGTTGCTTTGGGTTTTTCAGGCTCATCAGCATGAATTCCGACGACGTAGTTCGTTTCGTTTGACGGCTGCGGAAATCTTTTTTGTCGGTTTTGTTTTTGTATCATTTTTACATTGTGTGCAAATCTTAAAGAATGAATTCTGCGGTTGACTGACTGATAATGTGCGTGCAGGCAAGCGATGACTGGAAGTTCCTGTCGAAGGTCGTCGACCGCATCCTGCTGTATCTTTACATCACGGTCTGCTTCGTCGGCGGCACGGCAGTGATGATGTCGGCGCCATCACTGTATGACACCGACAAGCCCATTGATACGGGCAGCAGTCTCAGCATGCAGTCACAGGCTGCTGGGGCTGGCGGAGCTGCAGCCGACTGTCCACACTGCCAGATGGCTCCCGCTTAAAACACAGACTGCCCGCGGAAGCGACGGCAGTATTGTTTTCAGCACTGGCGCTAAGTTTTTACCGGTATCCGTTCAACACGATGATGCTCATGAACTGTTGCACTTAGGTCGATGAAATTTTGCAAGAACAATGACCTTGACAGACTCTAGAAGACTAGAAGTCTATTGAATATCAAGTTCATAGGTCAAGGTCACGTTTTATTTTGCTTGTGGGTAACGCGCGAAGCAATGGGGAGTGAGAATCGTGCAAGAAACACATTCACTTCGTGGCACTAGCGGTGGTAGTGTTCCTGTAACGTTGCCATTGGCCTGGATTCACGAAATGTGACCGACGCTATACACGGGCAGTACTTAGTTAGCCTTGAGCAAAGCTTGACGATCTTGTTTTGTGTAGAACTTGCTGACTCACGCACTGCTTGTTGCACAACTCGTGAATTTGATGTGCACTTACTTGTACAGCTTGTGGACTTGTTGTAGGCCTACAACATTCTGTATAACAAGAAGTTGAAGACAGTGTATTTTGAACTTGACGTGACGGTTTGGCATATTTGTCAACGCGTTGGCCAGGAAGAACGCCTTGAAAATGAGGAAAAAATTTTTGAGGAATGTCCTGGAGACATAGGGACACTACGCATATTAAATTACGCTCTTGAAACACCGTTTCCAGCGTTTCAGTGAGCACGTTTGACACTGTTGTGAAGACGTGAATGACATATTTTATTGTAATACCTCAACGCAAGATACCTGCACGCAATTGGTCGAAATCGTGTCACGTGACGTTAACAAATACGCACTGTTGCCCGCACACCGTTGCCCAGGCAACATTGAAGTAGTCACAGCTTTTGCATAATTGTTTACTTCTTGACTTGTAGAATTGTTTGGTTTTGAGGCAAAACAAAACAAAAAGTGACTAGCCTGTAGATCATCATTGAAAATTTTTTCTCCTCTGTTTGGAAAATGTTGCCCTCAATCTTCAATCTCGGGTAACATTTTACAAACTGCGGATCAAAAATTTTTAATGACGACCTCAAACCAGTCCCTATTTTATATTGCCTCTACACCATGTCCAGAAAAAAACGTCCCAAACATTAACGATTGTCACTTGAAGAAGGAATATCCAATTTTAATAATTTTTGGTACAGTTATTTCTGGCAACTGGCATCAGATGACTATTCAATATTCCGCCTCACCCATTGTCTGCTTGTGCACTACCTGGGGAAAATAGAACCAACGAAATGAGTTGAAATGGACAGAAGTATGTCAAAAAGCATCCCCAACATTATCGATTGTGACTTGAAAAAAGTGACAGATTTCAATAACTTTTGGTGCAAACATTTTTTGACATTACTTGCCATCAAATGACCATTTTAGTTCCAACCTCACCAAATGTCTGCTTCTGAACTACCGGGAAAAACCTTAACAGGCGAAATAGGATAAAAATGCAATATTTTGTTGGTTTTATTTACAATAAACAGAAACAAACAATGGGTATGGTGGAAAATTAGACAGTCATTTGATCGCCAGTTGTGTCAGAAATATTAATGTCAATAAATATTAAAATCCGATAATCTTTCTTTAAGTTACAATCGAAAATGTCCGGGATGTTTTTTTCCGGCCACGGTGTAGAATACTGTAATTATCGTTCAACTGCTGTGAGTATTATTTTAACGGTGTTCCAGGAACAGAATTAAACTAAAAAACATTGAATTATGTGTAATTAATTTGTTATTGTAAACACTTACTCTCTCCACACATGACTGATGACATTGTTCTTATTCTAACGTAACAATCAACGAGAAAGTTCAGGGTTACATCAGTTTTTGGCCTCTGATAACGAAATCGTTTTTGTCATGAATGCCAGGATTGCTGCAGCACGTCAGAAGTTGATGCCCAATATAAGCACCGACTGCAAATCCTACCTGAAAATACTGACATTGGAAAGACTAAAAATATATTAATGCACTATATGAGTTCATGTTTCGTCGAGAAGTAGGATTATCTTTTTTCTAATCAGCATCCGCTTAATCTGACGTCCGCTAAGAACCGAATTCGATTAACTTACTTCTTATCCATACGTGAACTGAAAACCGATTAGAAAGTTTCTAATCGCTAGGGATTAAGAAAATATGCCTATTCTTTTGCATTGGAGCTCTCTGGTGTTAATAGATAATGCTCGGATTAACTTCGGTGTTAGCTGCCATTTCTGATTATCTTTCTTCTTATCTAGTAGATAATCGGAAATGTTGGTTCTTAGAAGAAAAATAACACCGAATTCTAACTTCAGTTCATGTTTCTGATTATCTTGGTATTTATTCTAAGAGAAAGTGTCGACCGAAGCGATAATCCTATTGATCAATGAAACATGAACTCACGTACTGTATTTGACACTTGTTTGTAATTAAGAATGTGACGTGAATAAGCAGCTGTATTTTTTGGTAAGTGAACATTACTCAAATGTTGCATCTAGAAGAGTACTGCATTACGTTGGTCACCAGCATCAACGTTTTTTGTCTGTGTAAAAGATAAGGATAGTAAAGTCACATTTTCAGTGGTGCTAAATGCTTTGCCAATGACCTTTTAGAAAACTGCCTAATGTCTTAACAATTATCCATCGTGGGATAACCTAATTTTAATTGAATTACACCTGCACTCTTCACCTTTCCAACACTGACAGGAGTATCTGTAAATCTTGCTAAACTACCGTCAGAATGGCAAATATACACCGTGGGCCATAAAAAACGTGCCACTTTACTTTTGTCCATATCTTCGCCAAATATTAGCCAATTTTCAAAATTCTTTCACTGGTACATTCTGTGGACAATTATCAATAGTGATTATTGAATATCCCGCCACACGTTGACTATGTCGCTACACTACCTTGTGACATATAAATGCGAGAAAAACTAGCAATCATAAACAGCAAGCGTGTTGGTAAACAAAATACACTTCCAGCCAAAAATGCAGTGAACGATGAGTGAGTGAGTGAGTAGGGTTTAACGTCCCACCCGACACAGTATAGGTCATTTCGAGGACGGCCTTTCCAGGTGGAATGCACACAAACACATAATAACGGAACAGAAAGTTTAACCTTTACAGAAATGCAAAACACAAAATGCAGAAAAAACAAGCTAAACCTAAAATTGTAACAACTCCATTATACGTGTGCATATGTAATTAACATAATGGTAGTTCTAATAATCTTCCCTGTTATCCTCCAGACAGTCAGATCTGTACGATGCTAGACTGTGTTAGATCCGTTTCTTTATATATCTGGCGTATTGAACGATATGTTTGTTTCTGGCCTTTGTGGTTTAGCGAGCATACCATTGTATCCACAGTGATCACGTTCTCTTCAGTATGCTTATGCTTCAGTCTGCTGGTTTAATGGTGCTGCATGTTTTCCAAATCTGTTAATAACATTCCCACTCTTTTTGTCATTGCAGTTTATCGTAAAAAATTTTGCCAGTATTCTCCAAAAACTATTTTTTGAACCTGTACAAGTCCCTTATCAGAGCCTTGTCTCCACTGCTAAATGGCACATTACATCACCAGTATATCGTCAGTGCATTAAAAATTATTATTTATGACAATATCATCTGCTTTTGTTTACAAACATCAGAAACATATGCAACACTAAATATAATTTTTAATAATTGTTTCAAAAGGTGACTTTTTGCATATGTATTATAATGATTTTAGTGATTTTTGAAAATTTCTGTTCAACATGGTAATGTAGCAACACAGTTAAAGTGTGGTGGAATATTTAACAACTACTTTGTTGCTAATTGTCCACAGTATGCGCCAGTGAAAGAATTTTAAAAATCTGTCAATAATTGGCGAAGATATGGACAAAAGTAAAGTGGCATGGGCCCACCATGTATAACTGAAACTTGCATACTAGCCAAAGTATTATAAGGCGACCATTAAGTGTGGTAATAAAATTGCCATGAAAACTTAAGGTGCAAAAGTCTCCAAAATTTTTTCGCTGAAACTCCAGACTAATTGGATTTGTCATGGACACGTTGTATGGCAAGTTGTACAACAAAGTAAAGTAAGTGGAGATTGGTTTACGACGATAGATGTAGTGGTCAGAGTTCAGCTACAAGGCATCCATTGCTTCAGTTTAAATGTTTAATTAAAAAATACGCAAAACCAATCATGTACAACAAAAACTATACATGAAAGTTGTTGACAGAATATCTATACAACAGAACACAAACATCAACTATACCTAGCAATATGTATACACAGCGAGTCCTGTCAGCTGCATTTCAGTATACTGTTCTAACATCTGGATACCAGTCAGGAATTGAAACTGTCCAATGTACTATGACTGGCAACAGAAGCATTAATGTCAGCAAAACAAAAACTCAGCACAAAATACAATTAATGCATGTCAATGCAAATCAGATGGGTGCATTGCTAGAGTCGGCCACGGGCAAAAACCAATGCAAGGTAAGCAGCTAGTGAAAATTTCAAATTATCAACTTAACTTATAGGTAAAAGGCACATTTTGACTGAACAAATAGCTGCTTAATCGCTACTGTTATGACAAACAGTTCACACCTTACAAGACGCGAGTTGTAGCAATTCCAGATTTTGGAAAATAGTAATAAAAATCCAAGTGGACAGCAGAATTGGCCAACACTGGATTTTCAACGAACAAACGGGCCAAGCAGAGCCAAAAAGTGATAAGATCAGGCCAGGCATCGAATAATTCCGAAACATGCACTGATCTGATGCAAAGTCATCTCATACACAAACAAAAAACATCATCAAAAACACAAATATAACGAACAATATTTACACGTCCAGAACAGCAGCAGCAATGGAGCTCGAGTCAGAATTCACTAAAGGGAAAGAATGCGGGCGACGGACATGCAGGTGGCGGGCTATAGTTCGTCCCTATCCTCATCACCGGCCCCAGCGTCCGGACCAGCGCCGGCACCTCCCGGATACAGTTTACTGATAATCGGCTGTACAACTTCTTCCAGCTGTTTCTTGTGCTCTTTGAACTCCTCAATCTCGGCGTCGTGGTTCTTCTCTAGCCATGAGATGTGCTCGTCAACTGCTGTCTCAATCGTTTCCTTATCCTCACTGCTCAGCTTGCCACCAAGCTTCTCCTTGTCACCTATCTGGTTCTTGAGTGAGTATGCGTAGCCCTCGAGCTCGTTGCGTGCCTCAACACGCTCTTTCACCCGCTTGTCGTCCTCCGCAAACTTCTCTGCGTCGTTGATCATGCGTTCGATGTCCTCCGGCGACAGCCGGTTCTGGTCGTTGTTGATGACGATGTTGTTCTTGTTGCCAGTGCCCTTGTCCTCAGCCGTCACCCGCAGGATCCCATTCACATCGATCTCGAATGTTACCTCAATCTGGGGAACTCCGCGCGGGGCCGGGGGAATTCCGGTTAGGTCGAACTGTCCGAGGAGATGGTTGTCCTTGGTCATTGGACGTTCTCCTTCATATACCTTCACCATACAGAAACAACCGCTCACAGTCAATAACCAGTTTTAATACACATAGAAATAGTAACACTAATAGCCACGGCACTGTTAGAGTTCACCCGATTCACATGATGAATGTAAAACGGTGCTGGTTGGCTGAAGACCTTTAGACCAAGCCAGAGTTTGAACCATCACCATTCATTCAGCCCCAAAAAACTGACAGTCAATTTACCATACAATGGACAGTAGAAGGCTAAGTTGACCTGGATGGCTGGTTATACACTGAGATGGTATACATTAGCGATTGCAATCCCGAATCCCGGCCGTTTTCGCCAATCCTGAATCCTGGGATCGGTGGCATCCCAATCTCGGGATTATGGGATTACAAAATAAGTTAAAATTGTACCTTTTTCGCATGTTAAATGATAGAAATAAGAATTTTAGCCATCTGGTGAATAAATTATTTATGTGCGCTAGAGTTCCACTCTTTGCTGTGTACTGTAATTCGTATTCTGACAGTCATTATCACTCCCTGCAGTTCGGATATACCTTCCATATGGGCCTATACTACATCATATGTATGAAATAAGTCAATAAAGGATATTAAAATGACGACCAATCTGTGAGCCTAATCCTGAAACGGGATCCTGGGATTACAAATTTTTCAATCCCGAATCCCGGGATTGCAATCACTAGTATACATGTGTGTCACCTACCCCAAGTACTACTACTAAGCCCAGCAGTGCACAAAGTAACTTCAGTCGATTAAGACCATGTTACCACTACATCATGCCACCAACCAGTTATCAGCACAAACATCACACCACTAGCACATTTCCCCAAACATGCAGTTGTCAGTAAGGTTTTCCAGGTCTGTCTGTAAGAATTCTCCGACTGTCATTTTGGTCAATGCACAGACCATCCAATCTGCTGACATTTTCGAGTTTTTCAGACAAGCAGAACATAGACTGAAGATGATAATGGGACTGCAGTAAGTGACTATTGACTAGTATTAGTATTGTGACTATTAGTATTAGTATAGTGACTAGTATTGACTAGTAGTAAGTGACCAGTATCAGACGCGAACCTGAATGGAGACAGTTGGCTGGTTGTCGGCCGCTGTAGAGAAGATCTGCGACTTCTTGGTCGGTATGACAGTGTTTCGACCGATGAGCTTCGTCATGACTCCGCCGACCGTCTCGATGCCCATGGTCAGCGGGTTCACGTCCAGTAGCACGAGGTCCCCGGTGTCCTCCTCGCCACCCAGCACACCGGCCTGCACTGCGGCACCGTACGCCACGGCCTCATCGGGGTTGATCCCTCGGCTTGGCTCCTGCATACAGCAACCAAACTTTGTCAGCATCTCACAACCATGTAACAATAATTCTTGAATGGAGTGACCATGGTTACCATCAAACCTGTTAAAACATAACGCAAAGTGAGCAGCATAATAGGCAGCCAACCATCCATGTTATCGCAAATTTTCACCATCACATGCATCAAACACGAAACATACGGCCACTATAAGAAATCTTAGCGCTGAACTCTGGACTGTTACCCATTATCTTATTATGAGTGACCTTCATGTGTTAAGGTAAAAACTGATCCACCAATCAATCTTGCCCTGGTGAACATCCACACCAATTATGGTTTTTCTGTGCCTTTTTCCCTCCCAAGTAAGGAGCCAGAAAATCACATTTTTCTGTAGATTGTTGCGGTTGTAACTGTATAACTTATTCACCAGTTTTTGCATGTCAAACTTTGGGACTTCTGCAAATTGTGCTCCGAAAGCAGAACGGCACTCACCTTGCCACTGAAGAAGTCTTTGACGAGCTGCTGAATCTTGAGGATTCGCGTCGAGCCACCAACAAGCACAATCTCATCGACCTGGTTCTTCTGTAGGTCAGCATCATCAAGCACCTTCTGTACCGGCTTCATTGTCCCACGAAACAGATCCTGCAGTTACGGACATATCCAGCTAGATATCTAATGGCATACGATAGTGTGACACAATCTCGAGGCACATATTAAACTAGCATTAATCACAGATCAAACATGGCTGAGAATGGTGCTACGACCTGACAAATCCATCAGACCGACTAAAGCCGCTGTATGCTTTCTAACTATAAGAAAGTTCATAGCCCCAGATAAAAATCTAATCAATCGCTCCCACTCCATCAAAAAAAATCATCAAAATCCTTTCAAGCCATTTTCAGAAATAACGTGCATTTTAGAACAAACAGACAGATCCAAAAATATGAGCTCCTCGTCAGAAGTAAAAAAGCACAAAATTTCCAATTTTAATGGTAAACATATAATATCCAGTGGATGCTAATGCTGATGACAACAATGACGTGAAAATCATACACAAAGTACGTGCAAAGTATGAAAGTAAAACAACAAAATAGCATTAGAAACATATCAAATCTATGTCAAAGAGCAACAGCCAGTGATAAAAAATACTGGATGCAGTAGATAAATTCGTAGAAACATATTCCAGAAAAATGGCAGATGTTTTACCTTTTCACAGACATATATATCTAAACAAAAAAGCAGTGCTTAGCTACTTAGTGTACTAATTAACCTTATGCTGAGAAAAGCAGGACTGACCACGTTCAGTTCCTCAAACATGGCATGAACCAGTCTCCAAAAAATCAAATAATCATCGATACTTAAAAGATAGCAAAGAAGTTAACTTTACTACAAAACCAAATTTAGAAAGCGATGCTAACTCAGCGCACTGAACAATTTTACGCCGTGGACTCACCATGTTCAATTCTTCGAACTTGGCACGGGTCAGTGTCTCAGAGAAGTCTTCTCCTTCAAACAAGGACTCAATCTCAATGCGGGCCTGATGCTGGGACGCCAGAGCTCTCTTCGCCTTCTCGACCTCACGACGCAGCTTCTGAATGGCGCGGTTGCTGCTTCGAATGTCCTTGCCTTTCTTCTTCTTGTACAGCTTTATGAAGTAGTCCATCACCCGCTGGTCGAAATCCTCACCACCTGTAGTTCACATATCCCCCCCTATTATCAATCATCATGCCATTCAATGCAAAGAAATAACTAAAATAAAAATGTTGAACAACGGTCTAAAATACCCACTTACCCAGTAACCTCAAAATGCCCTTACTTACTTTACTTCTAAAGTTCATTTTTAACTGCTATCACCATCTTAGGGCCGGTTGCACCAAGTGGTCCTTAACCGGCTACTTAAATCGATTCCGTTGCACAATCCGCACATCACTTAGCTAAGTGACAGACTTAATTGTAACGACGTTTGCCATTGGCTAATTTTGATCACGTGTTTAAGTGTGGTTGGTGCAACGTGCCCTTAATCTGACTGCTAAATGTGCTTGTCAGTAGTTTGGAGAAAATGGAGTTTGCAGTTTGATGTTCAAATGCTATGCAGAAATATTGCAAATATCAACAGACATGTATTGTTACGGCAACAAGAATAGCACTGCAACAAGTGACAGATAACACACTACTTGCATCAGTATGATATCTATCAAATATCGAATTTAGCTGAAAGTGCCATGTTTGTAAGCGAACTTGTGGCAATTGTGCTAGTTTATGCAATGAATGCTCAGGTCTAGAAAACACAACAGCTGACATAAGCCTGATGAGCTTGCAATGTACAATAAATCATCAGCTATGTCAATGATTAAAAAACCCAAACTGGTTGGTTTCATTGAGTTTTGGGTTTTTTGAGGCGGTTAAACCCAGGATTTCTACAAAGGTGCAACTTGATGAGTTCTGGAGTTTTAATGACTTTCAGACTATTTGAATGCATACTGCTAGATACTGTCCGCTTTAAGTAATTGAAGTAGACATCCAAAAAATTGCAAATTCATAGATTTAAACGAAAGATTTCATCACTAGTGGAGCAATAAACCAAAACTGGATAAAGTTTGGGTTGGGACTTTTTAGATGGATTTTCCCAATAAAATTTTGTGTATGGGTGCATGTATCTGAAGCCTGGGTGGCTCTGCCAGCCACTCACCAAGATGTGTGTCTCCATTGGTTGACAGGACCTCGAACACGCCATTGTCAATAGTCAGCAGAGTCACATCAAATGTCCCGCCACCGAGGTCAAACACCAAAATGTTCTTCTCTCCCTCCTTTTTGTCGAGGCCGTAAGCAATCGCAGCGGCCGTCCTAGGAGCAACAGAATGACATTAATAAAACACATGACAATGTCTATATTGCTGCCGCCATAGCACAGCTGTTGCAAGAGTTCACCTGATTCATTCAATGAATGCAACAAACAGTGGAACAAAGTCAACTAGCTTGAGCTCACTGATTCATCTAAACTGATTGACTGCTCTCCATTCACTATTCTCATCTAAAGCTAGAAAGCTGATACTCATTTTACCATCAGAAATGGACGCGAAAATAACGATATAACCAAAAGATTTTAATCCAAACTTGAAAGCTTTATGTAGTAGGCTTAGACTGCAGAATAAACATGGAGCAAAATGTTATCTCCAAAAAAATCCAACTAAGAACTATGCTTACGGTTCATTGATGATTCGCATGACGTTCAAGCCAGCAATAACACCAGCATCTTTCGTTGCCTGACGCTGAGCATCATTGAAATAAGCCGGCACCGTCACCACAGCATGCGTCACCTACATCACGTTGACAATCACAATGCAATATGGCATCGTATTTCTTTGAATAAATAACTGACAGGTACTGCAATTGTGCAATATACATGCCTATAGCACATGAAAAATAATAGGGTGTATAAAAACAGTCAACAATTCTCACGAAACAACTATCATGTGATAAAACCGCAATCGTCAAGATGAGATGTGTGGCAAAACGAGAGCTGGCTCTTGAATTACAATCTACAAGAGTGGGTGAAATGTTTACAAAAAGTGACGTCAACTGTATACAATCGCCTTGTGTCACCTTCTTGCCAAGATATGCCTCCGCTGTCTCTTTCATCTTTGTCAACACCATCGCAGAGATCTCCTCCGGAGTGAATGTCTTGGAGTCTGACCCGACCTGGACCTGAAACAGAGTGAACAATGAAGTTTTCAAGACAAACCGAATCCAATGAAAAAACTGCAGATACACAATAATCAACTCAATGTATAACGTGTAATATTAACATTTGTTTGAATGCCATCATTCAAAGCAGTGACTATTTCAGCTTCATTGACAGTGGACACAATTTATACAATCAGTGTCCATGCAGGGAACTGTTTGGACTGCTGCCTTTGCATCTTTGCCACTGTCTGATGTTACAAAGAATCGTAATTTAAATGCAAAAGAGGTAAAGACTAAGTCTGGTTCAATGAAATAATAATGAAGAAAAGCACAGCAGAAAAAATGCCATCTGCTCAGAAAGACCACATTGTGTTAAATTTGGCCAAAAAATACGCAGAAACCCCGACAACTCCAAAAACCAACAGTGAGAAAAACCCAGGCCGCACGTAACACAGGGTTACCTGAATGTTTGGCTTGTTGTTCTTGTTGGTCACTTTAAATGGGTAGAACTTGATGTCCTGCTGTACGGTCGACTCATCATAGCGCCGTCCAATCAGACGCTTGACATCAAAGACTGTGTTCTCAGGATTGGTCGTCAGTTGGTTCTTGGCTGCATCGCCGATCAGTCGCTCGCCCTCTGGGGTAAACGCGACATACGACGGCGTGATACGGTTGCCCTGGTCATTGGCAATAATCTCCACGCGACCGTTCTTGAACACTCCGACACTGCGATAATAACAACAATAAACAACAATTATGATGCTAATCATTTGTTATTTACATCTCAAAAAAAAAAAACAGCTGACAATGATTCGTAGGAGAATGTGAGGCTACGCAATACACATAAGACAGTGTGATGAAACACCGCACCGGCCTCACTGACCGCACCGGCAGCAATTCCTATCGCACCAGCATCAGATCACCGCACCAGCGCCTAAAACGACCACTTTGAGCATGGTGGCAGCTGCAGACGATTGGATGCTGTCTTAGGGTTAGGGTTAGTGGTCGTTTTAGGCGCCGGTGCGGTACCGGTAATTTCCTGCCGGTGCGGTCGGTGTGGTCAGTGAAGCCAGTGCGGTGTTTTGTCACACCCCACATAAGACCCAATTTCAATTAGGGTAATTTTCAGTACCATATCATACACAAAAGCAGAAATGCATGAAAAATATGCTTCTATATTTATGTATCATATAATAAAAATAAACTACAATATACTGTACCAAAACTTAACATATCAAATGTCAAAAAACCATGATAATCTTGCTGTGATTAGATACTGACCAGGAGTAAGTTGTTCCGAGATCAATGCCGATAACAGTGCCGACGCTCTCTTTCTTTGCCTTATCGTCAACATCTTTTGACTGGACGTTCAACACACTCGCCAGCAGTACAACTGCCAGTAAGCCACTCACTCGATTTCGCCAGTACTGTGCCATTCTTCACTTGATTGCAGTTGAAATCTGCAACACACGTTCAACGTTTGCATCAATCACTGGCTAGTTCAAAATATTCTGTTTTTCCGTGACAGTAATTCAGCGTAAGAAAACAGTCATCTTAGCTTACTTTACAACAGAAAACTAAACAGAAGAAAACGAGATATGCGAGCAACGAGCTCTAAAATTGTCAATTACTCGTTCGCACACGCCCACTTAAGTGAAAATACTGTCGTTAAGGAGTCAGGATATCGGTTACAGTTTCATTTTTATGACACTTAAAAGAAATATACAAAGATACCTATATCAAGAGGATTCGTAGCAATAAACCACCACTTTCTTGACAAAAAGACGACTTCTTTAACACACAAAATTACACTAAAATATCAGTTATTGAGAAACATACATGAAGATTTTACTACCATTAGCTTATATACCGGCAAGGGTCGCGTGGCCAAACGCGATTGGTTGGCGTGGCTTCCAGCTTGGAGCTGACTGGATGATTCTAGAACACGTAGTGATGACGTTGCCAGATGGTGGCGTGTGATTGGTTGAGATATAGGTCACGGAAGTTGTTTATGCGACGTGGCTGGCGTACGCACGTGCACGCAGTCTGAAGTGTACACTGGTAGTGACTGTACAGTCAAGGAATGAATGAATGTTTTTGAGTGGGCGCTGGGCTTGCGCAAGGTAGCATCATGGGTGGCATTGGAGGCTGACTGCTACGCAATGTGGCGTCATCGTCACCTTTCTGGTGAAAATGAAAAACAATAACGTTCGTACCAAAAAGTACGAATTTACCGGTATCTCATATACCGCTAGCTCCTTGCCCCGTCATTATTTCGATGCCAGAAACTGTGCTCGTGACATCCTGGCCATTTTCAAACCCGTAAACCCGGGTTTGAGAGCGTGCCAAAACCCGGGTTTACGGGTTTAATTTTGGGTGTCATTCAGTAAACATATGCAGTATAAAATTGCTAATGATATACTATTTTGGGCCGACCGTTAAGCTGTAAGCTTGGTTTGGCTCTATGGTGCGAGTCGTCTGTCTATACAGCGGATGTACTGCATCATGTGGCTTACTAATTGCAGTAAGCCTAGGTCTTACGAAAAAAATTTTGACGAATAATTAGCACTGTCAAAAGTAACCATAGGCATGCAAAATTTGGACGATGAAGTGCAAAGGAAACGTTTTCGAATCTGGGGTTAAATGGGGAGTAGGAAAAGTGTGTGTTTTAACTTTTAACGGAAAAACGCCGTATCTTATAATATAGGCCAGGCTATTCATTGCAAGGTTTTAACCTATTAGTCCTATCATATATTATATAAAAAAAACTGCAAGCAATCCATTTAATGTTGTATAAGCGCTGATGTAAAACGGCAATAATCAAAAAGTATATGCACGAACTGATGTATTAGCTTAGACATTTAATCTGTTTTCAACTTCTCAGTAGCCAGATATAAAAAAACCATAAATGGCCCATCTCTAATAATAAATAAAATCTCTTTGGTAAATTGTAAACAAATTCGGTTGGGAGAGTTGAAATGGACAAGTTTAAGTTACAAAAGGTATATTTAACTTATGACAAGGCTTACGCGTACATTTATAAGTTTCAGCAAAGCTGTGTTACTTCGTGCAATGAATTGTGAATGCTGCGGTTTCCTAAATTGTTAGTATAGTTAGGTCTGTCGTCCTATTTCTCAGAATATCGCTCACAAGCTGAGATCTTGCTCGCATAACTGCTTTCAAATATCTCTTCATAATTCATGCCACATTTTTCCTTTATGTTTTGCTGGAATATTTCATTTTAAGATCTTTCGTTTATTGGATTAACTGTCAGAGTAAACGCATTAATATGCTGGCCTTTACATTAGTTCAGTGGTGTAGCAACATTAATAATCTTGCTGCCGTTGACACTGTAGGTTCCGGCTACGATCTTCTACGTGCCAGACTTTGTTACGGAAGAAGAAGAAGAGATGCTGATGAGAAATGTGTATGCAGCACCAAAACCAAAGTGGACGCAGTTGTCTAATCGGCGACTTCAGAATTGGGGTTAGTGATATTCAGTTATGTGGCCTGTTCTTATTATTCTTATTCTGTTCAGTTACTTCAGTACAATATTAGATTATGTTATTTTTGAGTTGTTTGTTTATTTATATTTATATTACTTTTTAATCAGTTTCATAGTTCATGTATCTACTTTTGATATTATTAGCAGGGATGCACTGCTCAAGGTCAAGGTCTTGGTCTCAAGGTGCTTAAAGGACAAAAATAGCCTTAGCCTTTTTGATAAAGAAGTCGTGAGAATTTTAAGACATTTTGCTAGCAATTACTGTTAAATATTTTGATGCACTCAACTAGTTATGCAGTTAAGTAATAATTGATTTATTATTATGGTTACCATTGACTGCCATCAAGTAGCATGCGTTGCATACTTAGTAACATCTAATTGTGTATTCTTTGACAAACATTCTTAATCATTCAGTGTTTCCTGAGTGTGACTCTTAATATGTGGAAGCATCTTAGGGTGCATTAGAAGTTTTGGTCTTGATCTTGAAAAAATTCATGTTTATGTCACTGGTTATTATAATCTGTACTGCTTTTTGGTACTTAAAAAAGTGATTGGTTGATTATTGTTACTATAACTAGTGACCATGTGTGTTGATTTGTTTATTATTGCAGGTGGTTTGCCTCATCCAAAGGGAATGGTGGCTGAACTATTACCGGAGGTATATAAACCGTTGCCTCGTTTACTGCTGTAATGATGACGATGATGATGATGAAGGATGAATTAACTTTAGTGTGGTGTTAAGTCCTAAGACTACAAGGACACGTAACAGTAAGCCTAAACAGTGAAGCCACGTAATAGTAGTCAGTGCAATGAGACGTTGTTAGTCATGACTGTAAGACCAGGCAAAAATTGTAATAATATAATATTGCATAAGATCAGATATTCATTAGAATGTAAGTGCAGTGGAAATGGTGATGGAGCCATAAGGCCTATCTGATTTGGACCAGCCATTGTCTTGCTGCTGTACCCACTTCTGTTATAAATGTTGTATCGGAACTGTCATTAGCTGGAGACCAATCGAAAAAAGTCATCAAGTCATACAACAAATACCTGCTGTGAAATCATTGGCAGTGCAAAGAAACTGGTTAACATACAAAACTGTGATATTGCAGTGCTTTAGTGCTGGTTACTTTTTCTTCCGCCAAAGTGAAATGAAGAAGCAGGTTATGTTTTTGGTCTGTCTGTTTGTCAGCTGGAGTACTTAAAAAATAATGAACAGATTTTGGTGAAATTCTTTTGAGGAGTCAATGTTGATGTGGATTCATTTGTGCATGCAGGCTTTTGTAGTGCTAGGAGGTTCCTGTGTAAAGAGTCTTGGTTCCAGCATCTTGATCCAGAATCCACAAAAAAGAGTTGAGACCGCTGCCAAAATCTTTCATGAGTCCATGCCCAACCCTTCCATATGATTTTGTCAAAATCAGTTATAATTTTTGGAGTAATCAAACAGTCAAAATTGACTGACTCTGAAAAATAGCCACGGCACATGTAGTATGTGTAAATTGATGTTTTATTATGTTAACATTTGTTTGTATGCAGAAAAATGACAGATGCATTTGTTTATGTTTTATGTTCTTGTTTTGTGTGCTTGCTAGTGGCTGCAGCGAATCTGTACAAGAATCTCAGACTGTGGAGTATTCAGTGATGCAACACAGAAACCAAATCATGTGCTGGTTAATGAGTATTTGCCAGGACAAGGCATTATGGTTTGTTAAAGGATTAGACTTCTGTTGCTGTGTTTAGAAAAACCTGTTTTCTTCGTAAAGGCCAACCGAACTAGTATGGTTTCACAAATCTGGTTTCAGTTTCATTAATGGAGTATAGAAAACTGCTGAAACCTGAAGAAAAACCAGTTTTAGTTTTGCTAAATTGATTACACTCTTAGACGACCTTCATTCTGGCATCTCACACGGTTCTGCTGCTGCTGTCATGTGCTAGGTTGTTGTTTGTGTGAGTTAGCCTCATACCGATGGTTCGCTGTATTATCCAACTGTGACAACTGTTACTCTCGGCTGTCACTCTGTTCTTGACTTCTACAACCCGCTAGAGTTGGACGTTTCAACAGTGGAGTCATGCTCTAACGAGAACAACTGCTGCTTGCCTACTGATGATACATATACTGCTGAGGTATTGTTATTGTGACTGTACTGTATACACGTACAGTCAAAAAGACGAGCCATGTTACTCTTGTTCATACTTTTGCCAGAAAGTTGACCGACATTTAAAATTCTTTTACTGGCACATTTTCGAGAAGATTTGCAAGAAAGTGATCCTAATTTCACCACACTTTGTAGTTCTCTCTGTCGTAAGTTTGCTGCCTGGTCTTCGATTCGCTACGTAAATGGTTACCACTTTTCAGGAGGATTGGCAAAATATGCTTTTACAGCTGTCAGAAAATAGCAGCAATGAAAATTTCAGGGGAATCTTGTAAAGGATAACTACAGGGTGTGCCAAAAAACTGGACCTGTTCAAGTATTGGTAACTTTTCGATAGTTGGTGGAAGAAATGCGTGTGGTGTGGCAAAAGTTTCGGTTTTTGGTCCACCCTATATTTAATGCTGTTTAGTGGTTCATTGTTAACATTGTGTTTGTGGCAACACCAGTACTTATTATATAAATCTTTATTCACCAAGATGGCAGCAGCTTATTATTAGCACTTTATGGATGTAATAATGTTGTTGGATCATTTATGTGTATTGCGGCACATTTTTACGCTATGATATTTCATTACTATAGTTTGCGTGCATGACGTTGGTCATTGCAAAGTGTAGGTGAAACTGTAGTTTGAACTGTGAGCACTTAGTTTACAATTAAAATTTGTTTTCAATTTGTTATCAGAATATTAATTAAGTTAATTTTCTGATCATTGTGAATATGTTTGTAGTGCGAGATGACTTCTAGTTCACTGGACGCCCGTCGGTTTGCATCTATTCTGCTCATGCCAAGAAGTCTAAACGTCGTCAAAGATGACATGTACTCGAAGTACCTGCACGGCATTCGTGAAGTCACTAGCGACGTCATCGATGAATCGTTTGCTAATCTGGACACTATCACTGCCACGGCGAGTTCTGTACCACTGAGCGTAGGCACCCAGCTCCACCGTTCCAAGCCGCGCATTTCACTCACTATCCGCGTCGTTCCCAAAGTGCTTCAGAACAAGATACTGTTCGGCAAGAGATAATTTACACATCAGGGTTTGACTTACTGTGGAAAACATTGCTGGGGTTAAATAGTTCTGTTGGCTGTTGCTTCCTGTTGGCTGTTGGTTCCGTTCAGAACTGTTGTGTTAATCATATACGTGCTGTATATAAGTGGCGCTCCACACGTACTCAATCTGACAGTGTGTTGGGGTTGGGAAAACTGGAGGGGGCTTAACTTTCATCCTTCCGTTTATTCAAGTACTGAATTGCATAGAATTAAGTTTTTTTTCATACATATGTACATTTATTTTTGTCAGTCAAATACGTCAGCCTGAGGACAACATAATGTGCGGTCGTCCATCTAGCACTATGCATCCCTGACCCTGATCTTTGACCTTTTGATACAAAAATTTGTACATTATTGGATTTCATTCACCAGAAGCAAATGGAGAGCACAAGCCTGGCCCCTGTTTATTCAAGAAACAAAGCCCCCTGAAGCTCAATGCATTTTGGCTTTTATAAGTGCAAATTTGGCACATTTGTTCGTTTTTGTTATCTTGTAGGCAGCTCATATAACGTGTTGTTCATAGGATCATAGCTTGCAGCTTCTGTTGCAAGTGAAAATTGATAGTTTTTCACAGTGTGAAAACATGAAAATGACTGCAAATAACACTCTCTGTCAATCAGACTATCAGTTTTCACTTGAATCAAGATTTGCCATACAATGATCTACTTTCACCTTACAAAAGAATTAAAAGCAATTCATTGCACGAGTGCCTGCGTCTGTCAGAAATACATTGACTGTTCAAAAGCACAGTTTTACAACTTTGCAAAGCACTTTCTAAAACATGTTCAAAAATGTCATAGAGTAACGAAACTGTGTAGGGATTGCCAGGCTTAGTTCTCAGTATGCAGTTTGGGCCAAAAAAAGTAAGCTATTGCACTCTGTCCACATCTTCGCTAAATGTTGATCAATTTTCACAATGTTTTCACAAGTGGACTCTGCAAGAAATTTGTTACTCTGTGGCATGCACACCACACTTATTTCTGTCTACACTACCTTGTAAAATTTAAATATTCAAAAACATACAATGTCTATGGATGGACAGAAGGTTTATAATGGTAAATTTTTGAGGCGTTTAACTTAATTGTTGAAACATGAGTTATAGTAAGTGCCAAAAAACATTGGGGACCATATTTAACATTTTTCAAACAATTTGAATAATTTTACTGTGCACTATTTTTCAATGTGCACTAATGTTGCAGTTTGATGGCTGCAATCTTGCTCAGTTAACTGCATGAGCATACAGAGCATTTTTTTTCAATTGTGCGGCCCTACAAGCTATGCACTATTTTTTGAAAGATGAAAACTTACTCTGTAGCTACACCTAAAACTTTCTGAGACTTAATATAATTATATAACATTTTACTTAAATAATTTAAAAATTTACCACTTTACCTTATTACCATCTGTATATTGATATTTTACAAGGTAGTGTAGCGACATAATAGGCGTGTTATGCATGCCACTGAGTACCATAGCTTACTTTTTTGGCCCACCCTGTAGTATTTTCACTCCCATAGGCATATTACTGTTTGCAGCACTGCACGTACAGTGGCCTACAGAGAAAATCGCATAGTGTGAAGCAGGCATCAAACCGCATCACTGCAACTTTCTACTCTGAAGAAGGCTAAACAAGACGAAGACATTTGATAGACCTACCAAGAGTTTTCGGTTTGATGAGGTCTTGCGTTGGAAGACCGACGATTTCAAGCCTGATACCTTCGTTAAATCGATGCTCAGAAGTAGAACCATTTAGCATTTTTTTTCAATCAAGCAGCTAGGTTTATTGTACTGAACCAGAAAACACATCATATATACAGATAAAATAAACTGAAATAATAAGTACAAAAGGAAAAAATCGCACATCAACAGCTATGAACGGTATCTATAAGCAATAAGCTTATAAACGGTACGACGTGGGGTGGCCAAAGAACAGTACGTAGCTCTGTTAGCCATTCGGCCTATTCCCATCTTTTTGTCCAAATGAATAATTTTACTGATTATCATGCAGTCAAGCATATAAGCCTAATTGCGTTCACAAAACTAACCGTAGAATAACGTAGGCTTACTGATATAAATGTAACACACAAATATTCCATTTTAAGGACAGTGCTTTTAGCTTCAGATTTAACATTGACGCCCTAATAAGTTAAGCTTACATAGGCCCCTATACTGGCAGGATACTGCCAGACTTCCGGATGCCTAGGCCTACGAAACCATGCAGAGTCTCAAGAGCGAGATTACAAAATGAATCGTGGTATCGAGACCAGCAGATCTCGACAATCGTAGCAGAGCGATCTGTTTAGCTGAAAAAAGACGAGTGATCTCTGACAGTGCATAATGACTGTGACACACACGTGACAAACTACGGCCTGCCAATTAGAAATATCATCCGGCGCTTGGTGACGTACAACAGAAAACCCCAAAAACGTACTTGGTGGACTTGCTTGCTTCCTGCGTTGCAGCTACATGTATGTAAAATGATACAGAAGTATCATAGGGTGTTTACACGGTCCAGCAAACGTCCAGCATTACCACGTGTATTTTGAGTACATTTGCCGGAAGTTTGCTGCACGTTTGCTGGATCGTGTAAACACCCCATTACATTTTGTACGTCTGTATACTGCGTTCATTCATGGGGTGCGTATTTTGTCCTGTAATAACTTTGAAGCCTGGACACATCATTCTGGCTCTGCCGATAAAAGCTTTACTTACTTTATTTATTTATTTACTATGTTTACTTAACACTGCTTAGTTCAAAACCACGTTCAGTGGCCCCAGGATGAAAAATTCTGTACACGACTGCTGGTGAATTTAGTAGGCCTAGTAGGAATAATTCTGCGTCAGGTTGACCATCGTCTGTGCGTTGGAGTCGTCCATTATCACTGCAGCATGACGCCGGATTTCTTTCTTGCGTACGATGTAGTACGACACCGAGATCATCACACCAAGCACCTGATATGCACACGTACAGGGTGGGCCGAAAAGGGATAATATATCTGCATTCACAAAAGAACGGCAGCAGTAACAATGACACAAATGAACTAAGCACATGCACTACACTGTACAATCATAAATCATAAATAAACACATTTTTTTTATTTACGCAGACTGTTTAGTCTATCATTATGACAGTATAGGAGCCTACAGTAGGCCCTAGGCCCTATAATAAACTAATCATTTAACTGAAGTCGGTCGCTGGCCTTCGGATATATGCGGTACAGTCAGTAGACCTGCGAGTCGGGTCGATCAAGTCGACTCAAGTCGACTTGGGCTTTCCAAGTCGGGTCAAGTCGGTCTGTAATAGCGTTACCGTCGAAATTTCCTGGCACCGTCGGTTTCATTACAAGTCATTTCAAGTCGACTTGAGAAGTCGACTTGGCCAGTAATCTTGCACTTAACAGTTCTCTCAACGCGGCTATTGAAGAGTTCGGGCGAATAACGCATTTGTAACATAATTATTTCAATAACCGTATATAAAATAACGGTAGGCCTGTAGCCTACTGATTAGGGTGAACGAATTGTCGAGTTTCAAGGCTTCGCACAGTTCTGATTGTTAGATGACGTAGAGACCTAGGCCTACGTGTGAATTAGCCTAGTATGAATGACGAAATTTCTGTTGTTTCCTTGCATAAGGTGGCTGAAATTTAGCATGC
>Ga0056128_1001673_pt1 | contig 25267 bp, 17 predicted proteins | sample WorMetLIZISLAND2_FD_71113 | JGI IMG/M metagenome (GOLD analysis project Ga0056128, IMG submission 71113) | Marine gutless worms symbiont microbial communities from Max Planck institute for Marine Microbiology, Germany - Olavius geniculatus... ... | reverse complement strand
AGCCTGATTCTATGCTGTTTGCGTTAGCGCTCCAAATCGTTTTGGTTTAGAGCTATATGACGTCATAAATTACAACAACGTCATATCCGCAACCGACTCATTATAGTTTGTAAAGGATGTCCGTTTCACTGATGTATAGATTGTAGAAAATATTATTGTCTAATACGTCGAGGCCAGAAACTTTTGGGATGGCCTTCGCATAATATGTCGATTTGAGCTTCATAAATATATGAAATTAATGCATGAATTCAAACGAAATGCGGCATTACGTTACGTTATGCGAAATATTTTAATCTATCAGTGCCCGCAGTGACGTCATGACCCTAGCCCATATAGATCATGAATATTAATGGCTAACCGACGACGTCATTATTCTAGGCTAGGCCATAGCCTATAGACATCATGAATATTAATTCATGACCTCTACAGGCTAAACTCATGACGTCACCGCAGGTCATCATGGCGGCGCGTTTTCTACGTCGTTTTCGTAGATCGTCGACTTCAAAGGTAAATTTTTCCATGTTGACAGAACGCTGGGCGCCGATAGTACTGTCGAAGTTATCATAAAATTCTGCACTTTCAGGAAAATGTATAAAATGTATATGTTAAGTTTGGTGACCACGGACCTTTAAGTTACGATCGATAATGTCGGGGATGTTTTTTCAGGTTTTCTGCTTAGTTCAACACACATTTCGCTTGATCTGCTTTCCTTACGTAGTGCAGAAACATACATTCGGTGTGGTGGAAAACTGGACGGTCATTTGATGGCAAATTGTGTCAGAAATATTTGTTCCAAAAATTATTAAAATTTGATAATTGGTTTTCAAGTTACAGTCGAAAATGTCGGGGATGCTATTTTTGGGACACAGTGTATAACAGTGCACATATTAGACAACAAGGCAGGACAGCAACGCAATAAAAAATGGCGCTAATGACTGAAAGTCCCACACAGACAACACCTAATTTGACGGAAAAAAACAACTAACAGTTGATACAGCAAAACACTAAAAGTGTTAACCATTTGTCTGTTATACAGTATACTGAGTATAATATTATAATCGCTTGAGTAGAATACGTCCTTAACGCCAGCGAAAGGTTTTCGTTCGACACCTCCTTAGCCTAATAAACGTAAATATACACGCTGGGGCATAATTGCCGGACTCCCTAACGCCAAAAGGCAAAACTTTGTTACTCTGCTGCTTTACTGCATGAAAATTTCCGCAACAGGAAGCAAGAGATAATGCCGAATGCAAAGTGTTGCTATTCTGGCGCTAGGGCGGGTGTCGATAATTATGCTCCAGCGTGTAGTACAAGAAGAAGGTGTTCAAGTCACGAACACCAGGTGGCGCTGATAGCAAAATTCGCACGGAATTCGTTACGTACTTGTTTCCCTCCAGCTTTCGCCATTAGCAATTTAAAGGCCCTTTGAGGCCTATTGCACGAACAAGCAGAGGAGATTATAAAAAGCCAACTCTAATCTTCAACGCAGCACAACGACTGGACTCTGGCTAAACTATCGAATCTGGGCTACAGCATTTCATCGTCCACTTTGTTCGCACATGCATAACCGCAATGAAACAATAGGACTGGCTAAGCACATGCGCAGCGGCGTCGTAACCAAACGCCATTACACCACGAATCAATGAAATCACCATGCACCTAATGTTCAAAACTGCAATGCTCCTTTTCCAAAGTCACGTTCGAGTAGACTGTGGACGGGCTTGACCTTAATGCGTACACACAACGAACCGACGCAGTTTCGTTACACTAAAAGCGGACTTGGGTGCATGCAAGTAAACACGTCACTGAGCGAGGAAGACTAATTAGATTGGCGTCGGTAGCCAAGCAGCAGTCGGTGCAAAGAGCAACGTTAAGGCCAGTGCATTACGCTAGCGCTCTTACAGCATTGAAGACCGGTCATCGTTTTATGCATACAGAGCATAACAGTTGCAATATACCATGAGGTCCAGAAAAAGTGAGCCAGCAGTTTCAGTAATTTTGTAACTAAATAAATTTCGACCACTTTCCATACTTGTAACTATCATTGCCTGTAAAGTGCTGATGATAACGGATACAAAATCTTCTGCAACAAAAAGCAGAGCATAAATAACTGCCATATGTTGCATTGTTCCCTTGTTCTCTTTTACTTGGTTTCCTTTTTTCGATGTTTCTTGCATAATTTATTATTGTGCATTAAATTCTGGTACATAAACAGACACAAGCTTTTATACTGGTACCCGGTAGACACTCTACACAAATACTCATAGAAAAACATCGGGGTATACTGCACACTATTCAAAGATGTGAGTACATTTCTAAAGTAAGTAATAGCAGAAACGACCTTCAGACATCTTATACCGGTTTAGAATATAGCCGAATAATGCTGAAGAATTAAAAATAAGATTTTTTATTTGACGGCCGAACAACAAGTGTAGGTGAGCTCGGTGTAGTAACGTGTGCAAAAGCACATTAGTACGACGATTCCCACTCTAGCTTATAACGGATAAACGAATGTAATATTTTGCAGTCTTACAATAACTCTTACTGGCTCAGCTGTTTTTCCGGTGTTCAGATAATCCTCAGAAAATTAAGGAGTACAGCACGGAAAAGGTCTGACCTAGTCCGAGTGCTTACGTCTGGCACCATTCCGGTAACGCAGTCTTTTCCCGTAATCCCACGTAATTCAACCACCGGTCCGTTGCTTTCATAGTAGCTGGTCTCATCCAGCACGAATCATCATTCTTGCGTGATTGGATATGCCAGGAAGCAATAAGCGAGGACCACCCACCTACAGACTAGAGTGCAGCGATCATATTGTACGCCTACACGCCGCCAGGCGAGCGTACGCAATTACCAGCACGTCGTATAGAATAATCGACGATGACGTCACGAACAACAAGTGCGTGGGCAGCAGACATCTAACACTAGCACTGACCTAATATATTCGTTCAGAAACACCGAAAATGTGAAATAAAGATAAAAACCAAAAAAATGTTTATGCAAAACTTCGTCACACGCGCGTGCAAAAATTACGTATCATTACACAATGATTAATGACGTACAAAACGCAAAGTTTCGTAATATCATAACTTCATGACAATATCGACCATTTTCACCATTCTTTCACTGAAACACTCGACAGTATCTTTACTTTGCAAACCTAAACCCCAAACGCGTCGCTACATGACTTTGTAAACATTAATATTTAAAAACTGGCAAATTAACAATAATACGTAGCGTAGCGATGCGTGTGAGGTGTGGACATCTCTATATAAGCCTATACTAAAGTTTGTATAACTGAAATCAATAAGCAGAGTAGGCCTGATGAGTGGTTAAAAATGAAAACGTCCATTTAACCTGCATCTCAAATTCTCAATGACATTGTTGTTATCTTACTACGTTATCTTACTTATTAGTAAACTACAGAAAACTATTTTTACGTATTTTTAAAACGTCGTCCATGTTTCTAAAAACAGATCTACGCATAAGGCGGCAAGGAATGAGCGACGATGAAGAGAGCAATTACGTACTCGACGAGCGCTGAGAGCGAGGACGGCTGCTGCTGCTGCTGTCTGGATGTCAGGCCCAGATGACGCCCACAGCCGTGAGGACGACTCGCCGCCTCCCACTGTCTCAGGGGTGCGACCTCGTCCAACACGGCGACCGAGTGCGGCGACTGACGCTGCTGCGAACTGAAATCGAACGAGTGCTGATGATGATGATGATGATGACGCGACGTCCATGACAACTGATGTCTGCTCGACACCGACGAGTATTGGTCGTCCAGCCAGCCGCTCGAGCTATCCGACGCTCTCCTACGCATACGTACAGTGACAATTAGTCTTCGACTAATTTGCCAGCTTCATCAACACAATCAGGACGGCTAACTCGTAATTGGTCCGTCTTGTCCGTCCGTTCGTCTGTCCGTCCGTCTGTCTATCTGTCCGTTCTGCTTACAATAGCAATCAGCGAGTGAGTGAGTAGTTTGCTAACTGGGCACTTTTTGTTTCTTGCAGATTTGCTTATAATGAGTTACCGAAGAATCGACTGATGATGCATCGAAACCCAAAGAATCGAAATAAAACACATCACTCTCTGTAACGTGTTTGCCGCTATATCTTTTCTCGACGAAAACGATGCGTGCCCTGCGTTCGCCATTCAATCTTTTAATCTGATGTTCTTATGTATGAATTTATCTCAAGTTTACAAATAAATTAAAATGAATAAATGAAACATTTAAACGCTAGAGTTTCACGCTAAAGCGCTGTTAATTCAACCACTGGGCGTCGCTCTGCTCAGGCAGTTACCACGCCAAACAGTGATGCTTCTTTCCTCGTCAGGGTCACTGCAGCTTTCTCCGATACATCTTCATCTGCCTGGAACATTCTAGACGATCTTGATAGACCTACTATACGGCGACGCAAACACGCACATTGGCAAACGTCAGCCGCAATTATTAACGTCCAACTTTTTCCTTTACAGCGTAAATTACGCTTTCTACCAATTACAAAATAGCAATAATATTCTGTCCGTATTTCACAGATACCGACAATATACAGGGTGTGCCAAAAATGAACCAACTTTTTTTGTCAGAACTATGTCATATCTCCACCAAATTTGATAATTTTTGGCAAACAAATATCAAAAACGACAGAATTATGTAAAATATACTCAGTGTCTACCTCACATGATTTATGTCAACGCACTACCGTGTAAAACGCAGATGCTCCAAATTGTTATGTTACATGGTGATCATCAGTATCAGATTGCTCAATTTTTTATGGTCAGTTTGACAGAGAATGCCACGTGATGTAATAATTTTGTGGTATAAAATATTTTACGCTGAAAATAGCAGACAACAAAATAACTGACTAATGAGCTAAAACACATTTTATCCATGGATGAGTGCTGTGCATTTTGATCAGTTGATCGTTAATGCCGCTGTCAGCCGTGGCGTCAGGTCTAAGCCACTGTGTACACTTTGGGTATAAATTCTGATAATCTGGAAGCATGTTGTTACACAAACTTAAAATTGTGCTGAATAGATCACATTTTAGTTTATTGTGTGCTTAATTACGTCGTTAGAACATTTACGAAGACAACAACTAAGCATTGTGCAACAATTTAGAGCACCTGCGTTTACACGGTAGTGCATTGACATATAATGACAAACTACGTAAAGTGGATAATGAATGTATTTTACATATTTCTATCGTCTTGACTATCTGTAAGCTAAAAATTACATGTATCAAATTTGGTGGGGATTTGACGAAGTTCTGACAAAAACAAGTTGAGTCATTTTTGGCACACCCTGTATTCAATACACTGTGTCTTAAAAAACATCCCCGACATTTTCGACTGTAACTTGAACATCGATTATCAGATTTTGATAATTGTTGGTGCGAATATTCGTGACACAACTTGCCATCAAATGACCCTTCAGTTTCCCACCTCACCTAACATTTGTTTCTGCACTACCTGGAGAAAACACAGCCAGCGAAATATCACTTTTTTGTCCAATGCTATATGATTGCTTAATTAACATAACGCGTAAAACACATTTTGTTTACATTTCTGAGACTGTGGCTGACATTTTATTTAGTTGTCCATTTTTCAACTGCCTGCAGTAAAATTGCTTGAAGTGTTGGCCCACTATGCGAACACAGGCAAGGAGACGCTTTCTTCATTCATTGACAGCAGTATCGACAATGTTATGCTCCAGTCCAATCCAGGCTGTACCAGTCACTTCTTGACTTCACAAACATTCCTAAACTTTATCTGGTAGACACGCTGCTGCATGACAGTCATACCTTGTAATAAATCGGCTATTGGAGCCCACAGATTAGGATAGATAAAATTTATCAACGTTTTTTCATTCATTTTAGCACGTATTATGCTTCGTTTGATTTTTACAGGTAGTGCAAAAGCAGACGTTAGGTGAGGTAAAAACTAAAACACTTATTTAATAGCTAATGGTGTCAGAAATATTTCTGCCAAAAATTATTAAAATCTGCTGATCTTTCTTCAAGTTACGATCGATAATGTCGAAGCTGTTTTTTTCAGGTTTTCTGTTTATTTCAACACCTATTTCGTTTGATCTAATTTCCCTAGGTAGTGCAGAAACATATATTGGGTAAGGTGGATAACTGAACGGTCATTTGATGGCAAATTGTGTCAAGAATATTCTTACCAAAAATTATCAAAATCTGATAATTGGTTTTCAAGTTACAGTCAAAAATGTCGGGGATGTTTTTTGCGACACAGTGTACATATACGTCATATAGAAATAAGTAACATCGAACTTTGAATGCCTGATTGTGTATTTCTGAAAATGAAACAAAACAACATCACAAAATCACAAAATACGACAGCTGATGGGATAATAAAAGCGCTCGTTAGAGGTACAACGACGACTACGGCCTCCAGGCGTCAGGTAGTACGGTGCTGCGGCTGCGTGCTGTCGCAGTCGTGGATAATTAGCGCCACCTACCGAGTGACGGGCTAATGAGTAAACACAACAGAAGCAGCAGCAGCCACAAGGCGCCATCATTCCATGTCTCAGTGATCAATCCAATACCGACTCACTCACTCACTCACACACCCGGCCGCTGCCTCGCAGACACGCTATGCTACAGCTATACAGCAGCGACGTAACGGCAACATCTCATCGTGTAAGCTACGTCATAACGCCCATGATAGGCCTACGCCACGGGCTTCTGATTCGACACAAAAACGCACGGTTCGTGTTTCATGTACTGCATTGTACAAATAAGCTTAGCCACGAGGAGTAACCAATGCACCATTGCATTGGTTACTCCTCGCATCCATCCATCCATCGTAAGCTAGTTTCTCAACATTCTTGTTCTTTTTTCTGCTTTGTCGCATTACTTCATCGCAACCGTACTACCCTGATGCTTTCTTACACAGTGACCATCGAGAACAAGCACGAAAATATTTTGTTTTACCGGCACTGATGGCGCGATTGAAATGCAACTGCCCTCCCCAAATTTAGATTGTCCGAAAATTGTCGGAAAATATTCTTGTCGGAAAATTTTTGTCCAAAAAGTGTAGAATTTGAAACTGTAAACTGTAATCCCTATTTATAAAATATTAATGCAAATTTTGAACACCCGTAATCTCCTCTGTTGGATATCTGAGTGCCTGTCGGTAAATTGCAACTTCCTGCTCGCCTTTTTTAATACACGACGCCCGCTGCCCCATCGTCTTTCGTACAATTACATCAGATCTTTAAAAAAACTGCAGTCACTAATCTGGCTAATTTGCTGCCGAGTTTAAAAAACAACTAAAGGTTAATGACAATAAATTACTGTGATGACGATGATAATGACGCTAAACATAATCCTACTGAGAAAGACCGTGCACAACAGCGGCAGTCGGTCAAACTAACTTGACACGACATTAAAGCGACAACAACGCCATTAAGTACGAGAAAAAAACAAATAATCATCTTTGCTATATGTTCAGTTGAGAATGGAGTGGCTCATTCAGCGCAGATGTTTTCTTTCCAGTCAGTAATTAGCTGTAATAAGTGCAGACGAATGCTGCATGGTCGTCGTGCTTGTTTATTAACGCTCAAAAACACGAAGACCGAGTAGGGGCCTAGGCGTTTAATGGTTGTTGCGTTGCTGACATTGTTTCCTATGGCTTCTGCATCAGATGATGCCGTCATAAGAGTAAGTAAGTAAATAAGTAAGTAAGTGCATATTTAAAGTGCACAATGTCAGCCAGTGGCCGAATCTGAGAGATTTGACATTGGGTTCATTTTCTACCTGCAGACTTAACCGCACCAATTGCTTACAATTCCTGTTTCGACTAATTTAAGGCTGTAATGTAATTGTATTTTATAGCATTACAAAGCATAAAATAACCTATTTCAACTTTCAACTGACAGAAAAAAATAGCACATTAATAATGTGTGATGCCAAATTTAGAACACCGATAATGTACGCCATGATAATAACCAATAGATACATGTACAGGACTCGCTAAAACTCAAACTAAAGATAATTTCTGCCGAAATACCGCAAGAACCAACATCGCGATGAGCCGATATATAAGGCTTATTTACTCGTAGGGTGTTTTTAATTAAGGAAAATTACATTTCGTTCGTCGATCGTCATCGAGAATTCTGCTGCATGAATGGCTAACAACAGGAAAGTGGGTGTTGCAGCTGCAGTCACGACGCATCCGCATGCAAATGCGTCGATGAAAAGGATATATCCACTGCGTCCGCTTTCATAGTCCACCACGTGTCCGCATCATTTAATTATAAAAATTCTGTCAGTAGTTTGTGACCATTCAACGTTACCGTCAGTTAGTCGCCATCTACCCACGAGGTTAACCGTGTGTTTTCAGAGAAACACTGGCGTCTAGACAGGGGGCAGGGGAATTACCCACTCAGTCTACATTTTAGTCTATCGGAATCAAAAATTTTTCATCTTGTCGGAAAATTTTCTTTTGAGAATAAAAATAAACTACAATATTGGGGGTTAAAAGAATTCAGGAGCAAAGTCAATTTTAGCACCCACGACTATTTTTTGTCGAATAACTGTAACCAAACTTACTGCCTTCAATCATTTTATTCTACGACGTTGCTGTAGACAAAGCACAAAATATCAGCTCGAGCGAGAGTGTGTAAAAACTGGGAAGTCAAGTTCATAACTTTAGCGGCCGTTACTGTTTTTTTTTATTTTGTGGAGCTATTGTTCGACATTTAGAAATATTACATTCATGAAAACAGCGAAAATACGGCATCTTTAAACTGACACTTGTATGATATTTATTCCAAGTTGCAGGTAAAAGTACCCCATCCCCTGACAAACGTTCTGGCAACTCGTCGCAAAAAACTGTTGTTGCCAATGTAACGAAGTTTTATCTTCTGCGCGCTGTAGCCCGTTTGTCACATTAGCAACACACGTTACCGTTACTGTCACTGCTATACCTGGGGTACATGTAAATATTCTACAATAATCTGCTCGTTTTTCGTTTCGTCGACGTCTACATAACGTGGAGTGAAAATGCGAATGGCGGGAAGTGCGAAGAGTCTCATTTCGACACGTGTCAAACGGGCGTAAAATTCTCCTAGCGCCTCCTGCGCCATCGCACCTGGCAACCTCCATCATTCAACCGACCGTCGGTTGCCATGGTAACACTCGTGACGTCACCGGTCTCTGCGCTGACCGTTTTACGGCGACAAGATGGCGACAGTTTAGCTCCCCGAAGGAAATCCGAACGGTGGTGCTCGTCTCTCACATTCTGGCACTTAACGCACCGGCCGCCGTCGTCACAGAATTTATTAGACTGACTGCGCCGCCGCCGCCGCAGCAATATCGACCGCAATAATTCCGACGCACGAATACCGGCAGCTATAATATAATAATATAACAACGCGCGCTAAATATAAACTGCCAGAGATAACTAATGCGATGATCCTGCCCTGTCGAGCCACAGGAGGCACTCTCTCGAAGAGTATATAGGCACTGGGCATTGCACGCATTTATGATAGACATTGTTGTGCATAACACTCTATGAGTATCACGCATTTTTACACATTAGATAAGTAAGTAAGTAAGTAAAACATGAATTTATGTAGAGCATAGCGTTAAAAATAATTTACACTGCACTAGTTGCACTAGTAAAAGCCGTTTTTAAAAAAAAACTGAAGCTGTCAGCAAGTAAGTAAGTAAGTAAGTAAGTAAGTAAAGTAAGTAAAATGCAAATTTATATTGCGCATATTGTTAAATTAACCTCTAACGCACTTGTCACGCTAGTACTGACTGAACAGGATTGTTTTAAAGAACTGTTTGAAACTGTCTAATGTCACATGCTGGATATCTGAGTTCATCTGGCAGTGAGTTCCAAACCATCGGACCTGAGCCGAAAAGCCCGACGGTTGTATGTGTTGGGTCGACAGCGAGATACAATAAGCCGGTGTTGGTTAATAATAATTTACAATACTCGTCAAACTACGTATTGCTGATTTTAACGAATAGTAAAAGGTTGTGTATAATTATTATAGTTTTTCACGGAAACCCATTTCACAGTTACAGAGCGTCACTTTCCATGGGGATCACGCAGTAGCATCATCTGACACAAGTGAAGGCGCTTCGCCTTAACCCCAACCAAACAGGCCGGTGCTCTACTAATACCTACAACAGAGAGATGAAAGGCTTAGTTGACCTTTGTGTATAAATATATACAGAGATGGTTTACATTCAGCAGACAACCACCTGTCCAGGAAGTAACCACCTAACAGCGACCCAACCAGGTTCCAAACCCACGACATCTTGATCGTGTAAGTCCAATGTCCTGGCCAGTTTAATGGACATCTGCACTCCCTTTTCTTGCAGCCTTTAAACTATTTGCAATTTTGCACGTTGTTTTTTTCTGACTTGAAGCATGCTTATAGTAGTGTTTCGTTTGACTATGGCTCCATATACCAGCCTGCTGTGCGTCTCTTCTCGCTGCTGCTAGTGTCAGTGCTGTTAAGCACTCATGTACCATCACACGCGTCCATGCCCATTTTACAATCTAAACTAGAAAGCAGTCAAAGCCCGCACACCTCCGCCAAGGCAATGTTGTTCGCTAGGTGGCAGCACTATTTTCGGTTTTGCAGCGGTTTCCCTTATTCCCCATTGAAAGCAATGGTAACGAAAATTTCAAAGTGATCCAGAATCCAGGATTCCTTCCGGATCACCCCCAAAATTGAATCACTGATAGTTTGTGCCATGCCCGACACACCCTTAAAATTTCAGAAAGATCCGTCTATAACTTTTTGAGTTATCTTGCTAACACACAGACAGACAGACAGACAAACAAACAAAGTCTGGCAAAAACATCACCTCCTTGGCGGAGTTAATAAAAAGTATCCAAACAGCTATATGGGATCCAGTGGCTTGGTATGTTTCTTACATAGGACGAGTTTTACGTCTAATTGCTTTTATTCGGTTTCATTAAAAACGATTGACTGCAGTAAATGGAGAAACCTTTTGAGCATGGAGGTGGCGGCGGGATGACGTGCGTCGGCGCAGCAGTAGCGGCAGCAGATGAGGACGGTAAGAACAGCAATTAGACCACCAATGACTCCGGCCGCCAGCACGACTGCCGTGACTGTCGGCGGTACGTTCACACCATCACCAGTGCCGACCATCATCGCAGGTCTACCGGCGTCCACGTGCTTAGCCGCCGCCTCCAGCATCATCTGCCACAGACAGACACAAGTCAACAGTGAACAGGTCACGCTCAACAACAGCGCAACTCATCTCATCATACGCTTGTCTGAAAATCAGTTGACAATACGCAACTATTATACGATACTATAGCAAAATATACCTAACAGTTAAAGGTCTATGGCCACAGTCAAACACACACGTGAAATTTATGTAAAAGTCAATTAGACAATTATATATGTTAAGTTTGGTGTCCACGGACCTTCAAAATCGATCTCAACGTCTCAACGATCACAAAGTCAACGTCTCCGACGGCAGCGACAAGGTCAAAACATCTAATATAATGCAGGGGTGCAAAGAATCAAAAAGGCTTTTAAATAATTAAAGAGCCCGACGGCAGCGACAAGGTCAAAACATCTAATATAATGCAGGGGTGCAAAGAATCAAAAAGGCTTTTAAATAATTAAAGAGTGCAGTAAGCTCTTCATAAAAGCCCATCTTAGAGCTATTAAACATCGCCTGCCACATGAGATCGGTCAGGTTCGCCGAAGTCATCACGAAAGACTGCGTGGGTGACTTTTAGCCCACTGCGCAGGCGTTTTACAGTAGCCGCGGCCGACCACAGTGCTATTATGTTCGCCATAACGGTTCTCTTAAAGTGTTAACACAGGCCACTGAACGTCACGTAATCATCTGAGAGACTCGCGGAAGTTGGAAAAGAACGTTCGACAGGTCGTGGTCGGGCGGTCGCCACATTGACGCACTTTCCGTACACGTGTAGGCCTACACTGAAGACGTCAACGTATTATCAAAAATTAACGCCATGTCGCGTCATTGGGCAGGTGTACACGCTCCTGCCCAACGACGCGACATGGCGTTAATTTTTGATAATACCTTGACGTCTTTAGTCCACACTCAATCAATCGCACGTTCTCCAATGCATTGCATTGAGTGTTTGCGTCATTAATCCCCTCATACACATGACTCCTATTTACACAGCTTCCGCTCTTCAACGTCAATGAAAATTCTTTATTCTACGTTCTTTTCAGTCTGTCATATGGAAGGTTTATGACACTTTGCTTCTATCTTCAGCTTTTTACTTCATGGCCCCGTAGTTCTTGCATTTGTATACGTTTTCTTGTTCTTGATGCTGGTAATTGTTGTAATAAGCGTCAATACATCGTTCCTTTTATATGTCATGTAGTAATTCATGCTTGGATATAAGATGTGTCTAATCTCTCTAAGTTTAAGTTGTTGTGATGCATTTAAAATCCTTTTTGTATTTGCTGAATAACTTTACCCAAATAACTTTTTCTTCAGATAATCTTTCTTATTTTCTTTGCTGCTAATCAGCATTTTAAAAGACAATATGTTTTTTAAAATTTAAAGTATAAAACATACAGTAACCGTAATGATTTGATCCCATAAAGATTGTTTTTATAGCATGGTAGTAATTGGTACTAGTCTAGACTGTAACTTGACAGTAACTGTTTGAACACAAAAGAAGTAGACGTCGCCCGTGCATGCCTCTTATTGCTGTATAAACTGTAGCAAGCCAGTCATCAACAATCAAAGTACCAACTCATAATAAATGGTCTTGGACAAAAGACTGTAACTAGCACTTAAAACTGGTTAATTCCCCACTAACATCAACCTGGCTTCCGCCCAATGCAACGCGAGCAATGCACGCAACAAACACAAACAAGAAGCCCAGTTGTCGCTAAGATAGCCGACCGTACTGGTTGTCAATGACCTTTAAAGTCATCTAAGGTCGATGATTTGCAATAATTTGAAAGCCAATATGCGACTTCCTATTAGTGATCAATAACAAGGGCCCTATCTCGCACCGTTTAGCCACAATACATCCGTAACGAATAGACGGACAGGTGACGACAACAATGACAACAGTTACAAAAGCACGGTTGCCTAAAAATACGCAACAAAAGCAACAAACGCAGCTGACGCAAGAGCCAGAAACGGAAGAATAGTAGCAGTGTCTATTCTTGCATCTTTTGTGTTTGTTTCGTTCGTTACGTTGCGTGACTTGCGTTAAGTGGAAGTCGCGCTCTACTCGCTCGGACCAGATAGCATAATGGACTTTGGGCTTTACGGACTCACTAACTTACAGCTAATGCTCTACCGGCAGTGAGAACTCATCAAACGTTGGCATCGGTCCTTCGTTCGTTATGATTATTTTCACCTTGGCCTGAGGGCACGTCGCTATGACAACGTCGAGGCTTGCATCATCCTGCACGCATTCAGGAAATTGAACATCGTTAGAGTCGGCCCGCGTTAAAGCTGTCTTGTAGGCGGTAGCGTTACATCTCTAGTTACATCCAGCACCCAGGTCGACTGACACGCTCGACATAACCCCATGATCACAAGTAACATAGTACTACTACAACATTAGCTTGTGCAAGACCTGTGCCATTGCGCTCGTAGTTAATTCCATGCCGTAATGCTGGAAACAGTGTTGAATTCTTCAAGAGCACTACAGCTTTCAGTCTGTGCAGAATGCCGCTGCAGGGCTGATCTTCGAAGCTGGTCGTCAGGACCACATTCAGCCGTTACTGCGCAGGTTACATTGGCTTCGGATGCCAGAACGCGTTTCGTTCCGGCTGGCAGTGCTGGTGTATCGCTGCCTCCACGGCTCTGCACCTGGCTACCTGGCCTCAGATCTTCAGCGCCTGTCACACCTCAACGCACGTCGACGACTGCGCTCTTCGACTACATCAGCGCTGGTCGCTCTACGCACTGTGCATTCTACCACTGGTGACCGCACCTACTGCTGCATCGGTCTGGAACAGTTTGCCGGAGTCAGTCTGGTCATCGCCGTCGTTGCACGTTTTCCGCAGCAGATTGAAAACCGAACTTTTTGCCCGGTCTTACAGACATGACTAAGAGCGTCTCATTGCATTGACTACTATTACGTGACTTCACGGTTTAAGCTTATTGTTACGTGTCCTTGTAGTCTTAAAACTTAACGCCACTCTAAAGTTTATTCGTCCATCATCATCATCGTCATCATCATCACAGCCAGTAGCACCAGAGGAGTCAAAAGTCTTATTACTCAACTTACGCAATATTTTCTTCACAGTATCAGATAAATTCTTTTACAGTTCGACAAATTAAAAATATTTTGTGTTAAGCGACTGTAACGTAATAAAAAATGTAATCAAGCACTATGATGCTTTAAGTGACATATAAAACTGCTAGGGCACCTTATATTGTCAGGCACTAAATAAATGTAGTCTGAAAGCAAACGATGTGTCACTGAGATATCAGCAAAATGTACGAGTAGGCCTAAGCAAATGAGCTTTCAGTCGGTTGCAGAAGATCGACAGTGTGACGACATCGTGAACAGATGATATTTTAAGTCCAGCAGCCTGACAGCGTGATGGCGCCAAGACTGGAACGACTCGATGAGTTGGCGGAACGAAGACGGCGTCCTGAGTTCAGATCCGCCACGACGCGTCCAATGCGGGTCACGGTCATGCCTCAATGCAGGCCCGATACGCCAAAAAAACAGCTTGTAATTAATTTGTTCTGACACTCGCAGCCAGCCAATGTAGTACTGACGTGGGTGTAGCAGTGGCGTAATGTGGTCGGACTCTGTGCCGGGAAGATGACTCGAGCGAGTGTATTGAGAACCAGATTTACGTGATGCACGATTCTTGTAACTACTGTACGTATAATTAGTTAACCGCACCAAACAAATAGCTGGTATAGGTCGATGCAATAATACAAGCCGCTAGACACACTAGTTCAAGGAAGCCTGGATAATAACAATAGTTGCTAATATCCAGAGTTCCATGACTAGTTGCTTAGAATGTTTCCTCATCGTCCGGTTGATGATACAGAAGACGACGACTCACGAGCCGTTTACTGTCAGCTGCATAAAGCAAGCGACAACTCAGCCAGAACAAACTGCAGCGACATAATCAGTCGAGCTTCGTGTGCACGTTCCGAGAAACGCAATCGCTGCGCTGGTCGTCGAAGCGACATTCAGCGATTAAAAACACCACGACCACGTTGAGCAGTGTAATCAGGCAGACTAATTGACGCAAACCGACACGTCACGAGCACCACGTACTGCGTGCGCTCCGTCTGCTTTAGCGAAGTCGCACGATGCATTACCGAGAAAAATTAACGTGGCAACAACCGCCCAATAAAACGCCACGCAAACTTCACAGTTGGTAGTAATGCAGACCATCAAAATCAACAAATCGTCAGCAACATAATTATACCTGAAAAGTGCACAGGAGTAAGTGTATCGACAGCCAGCTTCAGACTTGGTGAGTATGCTGATCCGACAAACGCTTAAATACTAGCAAGTTTATTGCATCAACCTATTTTTGTAATTGCAGGAAGGGTTTCTGTTATATATCGTGTCTGCCATTGTGGCCATACATAATAACTACATACTGTTGTTGATTTCGAGCCCAAGCCATTTCTAGTAAGTTTCGCCGAACTGTACATGTGTATCCGAATCAAATCAAATATATCCGGTCTGCTGGGCTGAAAGACGTAAACACGCCAAGCAGTAATGACATCAATATTTCACGCACACTTGTCTTGCATTGATTGCTCTGTGGACAAAATAGGCTACACTGACTCTCACGTGCTGGCATAGGCTTATCCCATGTTTATTTATCGCACACAAGACATCAACAAAACGCGAATATTCCTGTATGCATTGTGCTTAATCCGTTGTAGCATTTATTTTCGTCTAAACTTTCAAAAAATAATTATAAAATCTAACAGTTATAAAATTAAAGAGACGACAAGAAATAAGCGTGAAGGGGAAAAACCAGAAAGTAGAAAATGCCTATGCCCGTCTTTTTTACTTGGCGCTGCCTGTGACCAGTAGTAAAACGTTATTATCATTATTAACTTTAGTACATTTTAGTTGCAGTATATAGAACGCAGTACCACAAGCTAACTGTAGATACGCTGAGCTCCTGTGCATTTTAAGCGCATTTTAAAAAAAACAGCCACAATAATATTGCACACAATGTAGCAACTGAACAATCGGCTAACAGTCTCTGCGACTGTGCACCATTGATCTGTTCCCAGCATATGGCGTGCAATGTCAATGCATTCCGATTGTAGAACTGCCCAGCGATTACCAATTTCACAAACGAATTAGGCCACAAATCCGCCCGTACACAGGCTGCTATCGTCCACATTCACCATCACCGTTTATTGCTATTATTCAGCTCGAAAACTGGTACTAGTTTTACAGCACTGCAGAGAGTATTCCGATTGACGTAGGAAGCGTCTAGTAACGGTGTGCAGCCAGTGCCAAAGGCGACAAATGCACTACTATTCACGATGGGATCCGATTCTGTGAAGAATGGAGATTGATATCTTGTTCCGCTGTAACGATCAGCAGTGTACAGAACAGTGACTGATTTGCGCACGCTTCAACCACGAATACAGCAATTCAACTTGGCTGATTTCTGCCCGATTTGATCGTGTGCATTGTACATCGCCTTTGATTAAACATCGTCTACGCTTTTATTATTGTGCCAGAAAGTGCACGATAAATACCTTATACAAAGAAAACGCGAAAACACAGAACACAACAAGCAGTAAAATATACAAAACTAATTACGCAAAATGTCTCAGCAAATAAAGTCCAAATAATAATTTTTTATGTTAACCAAGTTGAAAAATTGCAGTGGATAGGCCTACCATAACTTTGCTGTCAGGTAAAAAACGGTAGTGATCTAAAGATCGACACACTTGTGCCAAAACTGTTAAAATATGCCCAGAACAATTGCTTTTAAGTTTACTGAGTGTTAGATATTTGAAAGAAAACTGCATTTTCAAACCGTCAGAGTGGTTAATTAATACAAATACGCTGATAATAATGACTCTTAACAAAAAGTGTTATAGTAAAAACCATTAATCATGCCACGCCGTTGGTGCTAAATGGAATCTGCTTTGAAAAGAACAGTCCTCAAGTCCCGGCAAGAAGACCGATCAGTGTTCTGCACGTCTACACTTATACAAAAAACCGCTGAGCTCACCAAAAAACTTCACTAGACAGTAGAAAAGATGTCATTCAAACGGCGACTCTGTAACAGCCTAATGGCATTTTCTTTATCGTCTAATTAAATATTTACGTCCAGTGTCTGCAGTGGCCGCTGTCGATAATGGTGAGATAGATGCGCGCATCACCAGCAAACAGAACCACTCTACTCTGCATTAGCACTCACTTGGCGTATACTATGTACGACGCGATTCGACGAGATAATGACGCCGTATAACGTATGTACGCTGAAACACTGGTCGACATGCCGAAACCAAAAAAAATTAACAAAAAAAACAAAAAAATCGAAAAAATCGAAAACAAACTTCGAAGACGATAGCAAGAATTATTCATTTATCTCAGTAACAGAAATCGTACGTAAACAAATACGTGGTAATTAGCAACAGCATTCATTTGGCGTTCAAAATAAACTTATGGCAGAAGAATTATTCGTAGTGATACTTTCGTTGAATACAGACAATATAAAGCTAATCCGCGCATTGTGTACGATATCGCTGTAATGTAATTGGTTATAATTCGCTAGCGGTGGTCTTTTTTTCCGCGTGTCTGGAGTCGTGTAATTGCGAATGTCAGCGTCGATAGTGGGCAAGCACGCACCATCGACCGCGAGAGCTTGTATTCGGTTTACCCGCGCGGTCAATGGACGAAATCACATCGATTGCTGACGACATGCAACGATGCGAGACAAACTCTGATAGCGTGACTGACGTGGTGGGAATGGGACATGGGAGTGGGTGACGGTAGAGCCACCAAGCGCCCTGACCACAGACTGTAACAGGAAGTGCGCTACCATGCACGCCATACCTTGGAGCTTAATTAGCCTTTTCCTCCCTCCCGTGACTTAGCCAGTCTATTTTTTCCAATTTCGTCGTCGCGCGCTTTCACAAGAACGTTTTTTTACTCGATGTCCAGTATCCATTTGTTTAAAATCGCTTCGCCGGCTGATGCGCGTTCGACCTCGATTCTTTTTTTCAACCACGGTCAATCGTGTTTTGGCGCTGCACGCGAACTCAAGAACACGCCTTGTTTCTTAATCACCGTATGGTATATACCCGGTATGTCGGCTTCGCCTTTCGTATTCAATTTCTCATTCTGTCTTCTGCCGTTTTCTAAAGCAGTCTCAGTGAAAGTCTTCCAAATGTTTTACGTTTATGCTGTTGTTATTGGCATTCTGTTACAGTTAAGCGTATATATTATATGCACAAACGTTAAATAGCCTCTTTCTCTGCTCCTTCCGAATTTATCTTCAGAATGTACTTTCAATCATATAGCAATAGTCCGCCACTTTCTATTTTTTCCAGGTGGCAGCACTGTACTGCTAAGTCGACTGATGTGATATCTTTCTGCTCAAGACGCTATTAATTATTATTAGTTCAAGTTGGTGTCACATTTCCCGACAGGTTCTTCTAGTCCCAGATCTTACTCGACTACAAACTGTGAGGCAATCGGCCGGAAGACGATTGTGGTCGATGGCCGAGCAGACAAATGCGAGCAGTCCAGTCTTTCCGGTCTCTCGACGCGCTGTCTATACCAGTGGCAACGGAACGTCGACTGAACACGGGGCGTGCGTTCACGTGAATGAACAACAGTCTATAGTTCAACGTTTCCACTTTTCCACCGACAGCTAACTAGCGACCAGCAGCCTCCGATCTACAGCACGTATACTTATTACTCTACCTGCAGTCTCTGCAACCGTGAGCATTGCGTGCACGCTGACGGAATGCTGATCACGTCTACGTTACTACGCCAGGCCACGGACTGTGTGAGCCTATATACCAGCAAACTAGTAATAATAGTCGTACTTCTATAGCTCCGTTAGGTCGCGACTTTAGAGGAGCTGGTGGCAGGTCATGTCAGTTTCTGTTGTATGATAGAGTACATTGTAATCATGCACGTACTGCGTACCGGTATAGGCTTTTGTGGTCTTACTCGTTATCGTGTTTACGTATCGCAGACCTTCTCCCGTTATTCAGCTGTTCGGTCAGACAGGCGTCAATTCTGGGGAATCGAGAGGCGCCCCGCCCAATATTTGGACATGTCTGTACTCTGTAGTGTAGCCAAAGTAGCTAGAATGAATGTCAGAATTATTTCACTGAAAATCATATTAGAGCTGAAAAAAGTAAAGCAAACAAAAATGAAAAAAATCGCTTGCTCGCTACGCTTTAGTTTCACTCCATCCCATTTCCCAGCTCACTCGATGCCTGCGGCGTCTTGTTATCGGCGCCTAGGGCGCCTCGGTCTTCGGGCCTCCAATACTGACGACGGATCAACGCCAATGGTCACAATCACCAGAAGTCACGTCGCCACAAAGGACCACAAAGAACCGACGTCCGTCCGTCGCTAGATGACGTCAAATGACGGCCAGCGACCAGCAGCTACTGGCAACATTCGACGGCAGTAATCACGGCCTCTCAATATCGCATTTCACGTCATTAATCAAACCTCCCGTCACCAACCGTTCCTCTGTTATTACGACAATGTCGACGTAATTATACATCGTGCAACGATATACATTGTCTCAAAAAACATCCCGGACATTTTCAACTGTAACTTGTAGAACGATTATCAAATTGTAATGATTTTTTTGTAAAAATATTCCTGAGCCAACTAACCATCAAATGACCGTTTAACTTTCCACCTCACCCAAAGTCTGTTTCTGCACTACCTGGGGAAACCAGAACCAACGAAATATTACATTTTACCCAATGTGGTATCATTACTTAATCTAAATAACGCATAAAACACATTTTGCTTACATTTGTGACACATTAGCTGGCACGACATCAAACTGTTTCGTTTGTCAACTGTCTGCAATAAAATTACTCAAAATGTCAGCCCATGATGTAAATACAGACACAGAGATGCTTTTTTCATTTATTGACAACAGTATCGATAACGTTCTGCTCCAGACTAATTCAGACTTTGTCAGTCGTTTCTTGAATTCAGAAACGTTTCTAAACGTCATTTGATAGAAACATTAATGCGTAACAGTCAAACCTTGTGATCAACTGGCTGTTGGGGGCCAGAGACCTGGATAGGTAGAATTTATCGATGTTTTCATTCATTTCGACACGTCGTTTGCTTGGTCAGCTTTCCCCAGGTGGTGCATAAACAAACATTGAGTGAGGTGGGAACTTAAACAGTCAGTTAATAGCCAGTTGTGTTGTAAATATTTGTGCCAAAAATAATTAAAATAAGTTAGTCCTTTTTCAAGTTATGATCGATAAGGTTGAGGATGTTTTTCACGTTTTTGTACATTTTAACGCATATTTCGCTTGGTCTGCTTTCTCAAAGTAGTGTAGTAGCAGGGTAAGGTAAGAAACTAAATAATTATCTAATGGCAAGTTGTGTCAAGAATATTCACACCAAAAATGTTTTAAATCCATAATTTTTGTTCAAGTTATAATCGAAAATGTTGGGGATGTTTTTAGACACAGTGTAGTTCCACAGCCGTACGCAGAAAATCAGTCCGTATGCACTAATATCGTTTTTTTCAGAGTCGCAGACAATAATCTGTTGACGCCAGCATAAACTGGTGTATCGTGTATCATATTTTACTTAGGTGGAAACAAGAAAAAAACAGCACGCTACGAAAAGTCTAATCTACTTTTGAACTTCATAAAAAGAGAAAAAAATGATAAGCATGAGAACCGACGTAAGCCATATGGCACATGGTGTTACGTGCCCGCCATCTGACATAATGTAAACGTGAACGGCCGTAAGCCTAAATATCGATTAACCTATTCCAGAGGGATAACAGACTGAGATGACCTAGGTGGTTTACGTAACGAGATAATTTACTTATCAGCAGATAAAAACCTGGCAAACAACTTTCCAGGATTTTTTGTCGTCTACTTTTTTTCGTTTACAAATTAAGGTGAGAAGGCGTAAAGCTCACTAAATATACCCCTGCACGCGTGATATTTACGTCACATATATTACAGTAATGAACCTGGGTCTAGGTAAACAAATAAAGCCACTGAAGCGAAGCGGCAAAATGCTGCTCGGAGCCGGAAAGTTGTTCACGCTCTGGCGTTCATCGCAAATAGCTTCTATTTCAGCGCGTGATATACACCAACCACGAAGCGACGAAATTAGGCGATAACCGGCCACGGACTGGCTGAGCAAATCTCTCAGTTTGCAAAAGGTTATATCGAGCCCAGTGACGGTTTTAGGCCCGAGCGTCTGCCTCCCCCACTTTCGTGGATACCGATGATTTTTTGCAAAGACAACACAAATATCTGATTTCTTTGCGTTTCCAAATTTTAGAAAAGTGGGCAAATTTGCGGCTTAAATTAAACGTCAATGCTTCAGCTTCAGGAGAGCGAAGCCCCTTGACCAGGTGTTCTGCCCCTGCACCCCGTTGGGGCTCTGTCCCCAGACCCCTGTTATAGGCTCGCGCTACCGAGTTCGCCATGAAGCCGTGCCCCTTCTCAGATATTGCGAGCTAGAGCCGCCACTGATCGAGCCCTTCTAGTAACAACTGCGTTTTAAAAACGTGATCATTTGAATTGTCCTTTTCCGTAAGACAGTACTGTTTGCAAAACTTTCACGAATGAGATTGTAATAAAAGTTAAATAAAATATATTTAACATCACATGTTTGGTTTTACAGTGGCCGGTCTCCGGTTTCACGGTAAATCTCTAGCAGCCAAACAAGATCCGGAACCCAAAAAATCAGCATAACATTACAGAGCTACAAAATCGTAGTCTGGTTTGTTGGACGCAGGTCTAAAAAAGCAGCATGTCTCCATTTAGAAGTAAGACGTACAGCGGCGACAGCACTCGGCAGAGCGATCACTCAGAAGATACAAAACACGCAGTTAAGTCAGTCGCGGTCGCTCTGACGTCGACAAATACATCAGACCGGCCGGAGATCCGTGCGTCACTAATCGCGTTGCTCTGCAGCGAGCGGTGCGATGTTGTGTAGACCAGCTTAGGTACATCCAGAGTGCCGGCGTGGAATCCGCGTGACAGCGTGAAAATGGTAGGCCCACTACTCCACATGATTTGAACATACATCTTTGTTAAAACCGTCCGGCGAAGAGCGATGGTGTTAATATATTTCATTCTACGTTCAACCAAAAATTGGAAAATTTGGCGTACTAGGCCAACAGAAAAGTTACACACGCTCATTTTTATCCATCCAATATCAACACTGCGCAACATTATTGTTATTGCGTTGGTCAGGTGGCGTTGCTAGGTGCGGAATTTCAAACCGACTCCATGGATAGGCAAAAGGAGCCTCACGCTTCAATTTCTAGTTTTAGCTTTATATTAGCAATGCGTATTTCTTCTTTCACTTTTTAGGACTGATATGGTTGTTGTTGTGTTAGCCTAGTCTACAAACGTCAAATCCTAAAAAAACAGTACAACACAAGTATAAACTGATAATAGTTTTTTTTATATTTCTAGGAACTACCCGCCAGTCAATGAAGTCAGTCGCAGTGCGTCGGCATCAGCGCCAGCGCTCAGCACGTCTGGCGGTCTGCCGCGGCTGCTGCTGCTGATGCTGATGTGATGGTCGGGCAAGGCTTCTACGTCGTTAGTGCAGCAGTCGACGACGCCAGCGTGATTCTGCCGGTGTCACATTAAAATGTCTCCCGGATGAAAAATCCGTCCGAGGAAAGATAATCACGGATTTGGTATGTCTCCCCCTTTAAAAAGTCTCCCCACTATAGGATCGTCTCTCAGAAAAGTCTCCTCTATCCCGGCCGACAATTTACTGGTAAAAGCCGTCCCGCCCGGGCGGCCACCGGGCGAAACGGATTTTTTGCCGGTAAATTGTCGGCCAGTGGGAGACTTTTCTGGGAGGGGGCGATCCTAATGGGACACCGGCCTCACGCTGATCTGCTGCTCGCACTGATTGATGGCCACAGAAACGACAACGAGTCCCTAAGCGCCAAACTCCACTCGTCTCGATCTGCCGGTGATTTGTCGTACAAGTGCTGTAGCTATACGCGGTGTAAGGTGTGTACACATTACAGAGGCCTGCAACAAGTGCGTAACATCTCAACATTTTAAGATACGTTACCAAAAATTGAAAGAAATTAGCAGAAACAATCGAAGTTTACTTTCACATCTACGACAAGACATGATGCAATAACTTTTGCGTAAACCATCAAGTGGAAGTAATAAAGAATGAAAGAAACAAGTAGCGATAAGCATGTAGTCCGATAAACAGTCCAGAAATCCGATAAAATGTACCAAGCACAGCTTTCTATTCTAGGCCTACTACTAAACGAACATCTGCAAAACTGATATGAGTGGCCAGATAAGTTTAAGAAAAAATAACAGCAGAGTTTGTAACTGTGACAGAATCAAAATAGTTTGATTAATGAAATATTCGCGGCAAAAACTGTATTGCGACAATAATCGCATCGTCTATTCAGCGTTTTGACACTGAATCAGCATTGCGTTTTCTTCAAATCGAGTAGTTTTTTGCACAATGTTGTTAGATTAACGTACGCTGTGGTTGCAAAAGCAAGAGTACAGATGTCAGGGACGTCTAGCGTGCCACATACAAAATAACAGGCCTATAGACTATTGTCGTATTCAGCAGCTCCGGACGGACGGGAAGGCACGCGGCTTCATCCATCCCAACTGTCAGATCAAGCCGCCTTTTCTGCGGACGAATCTGTGCTTACAATTTCGTGCTACGCCTTCACCTTCGATCAATAAATCAATCAATAAAACACATCTATTATCTCCACATTTTAGTCAAATATCGACCAATATTGAAAATTGTTTTAGAGATCATAAGTTTATGCAATAATTGTAATGATTTCTGAAAATCTTTATTTTACAAGGTAGTGTAGCGACGCAGTTACGGTGTGGTACCTTGCCATGTTTACTAATCGGTTTATTGCAATTTTATTACAACTTGTGCGCGCAAAAGAACTTTCGAAATCGGTCAACATTTGCCACAAAAATATAAACAAAAGTTTGGACGTATAAACTCACATATTATAAATTATGTGTGTTTCTAAGTCGAGCATAGTTGCCTTTTTCCAAGACGAGGTTTGCAGATTACTGAAGGTCTTCGTTGATGTTCTGTGATATATCCCGCAAGCGAAATCAGCGTAAAGTACAGTTTTAAATTCGTCCTACTACTAGGTGGCGCTGACGACCGTTTCCAGGCCTTGCGATCAATCAATGCTGCTCGGTAAACTGGGATACAGCGGCGAACAGCGCAGAGTAAAGACTGACGACGAAGATTTATCTCACAGTACGACGGTCGTCGCACTACAGCTGAGCCAAGCACAGAATTATGTCGTTTGTCTGCTGGAAATAGCAGCTCCTTTCGTCTCGAGTCAAATTATGACAAGCTAGCTGTGCCATCTTCGGCTCGCCAAGAAATTCATCATATGACACATTGTGCGGAAAGGAAAATGTAAAAGTAGTGTAGAGAGACGTCTACTGTGAGTCATGCACGTTACGACACGCGGTGCTAATGTCGTATTAATTACTCAGCGATGGTTGGCAACTTGGCTGTAATAAAGAATGACCTCGTGCATGCAGTAAGTTGTGCATAAGATCTATTTGTCTGGCTACTGCCACCACAATGCAGTAGGCCTATGGCATGCAAGTGTGTTCAAGACATTCTGAGTTATTTTGGCATCAATTTTGCACATTTGTACCTTTCATGCAGATTAGGTGTAGCTGTAGCAATTTATAGTTTTCAGGTTATAGTGTATGCACTCTGAATCAAAATATCGATAATTGCGGTTGCACATACAAATGCGTAATTGTTGCTATTCCGTTCAAATATGTAGTCATTCAACGTACAACGTTCAACACAACTAGCAAAGCCGACTTTACAAACGCGTTCTTAGAAGCGATAGTTTGTCTGGTTTGTGAAAGCACTGTATTCACGGGGCATTACGTATAGCATTTATTCATTGACGGTCATACGGCATAACGAATGAATAATAAATATGGCAAAAAGCAAAATGGTAAGCAGGTGTATTTTTAAGCTCAGCCGATCGTTAATATCGTACATTACCCGCATGCAAATTGGT
>Ga0056128_1001672_pt1 | contig 25270 bp, 13 predicted proteins | sample WorMetLIZISLAND2_FD_71113 | JGI IMG/M metagenome (GOLD analysis project Ga0056128, IMG submission 71113) | Marine gutless worms symbiont microbial communities from Max Planck institute for Marine Microbiology, Germany - Olavius geniculatus... ... | reverse complement strand
GTCAACTCAGCCTTCCATCCCTCCGGGGTAGGTAAATCGAGTACCGGCCTATCTGGCTGGGGTTAAGGCGGGGCGCGTTCACCTCTGTCGGGTGGCAGGTAACACTGTGTGATCCCATATAACAAGTGACGCTCCGTATCTCTGAGATGGGTTCGCTCATTAGGAGCTATATGCGACCTTTAACCTCTCTTTACAGCTGATCGTGAAGCTTAATCTGGACTTTAGGCTCACGTATAACTCAATTAACGACCACGCATTCCTATCGTACCAGTCAGTCGAAAATGAAATCGATTTAGTTCTCTGCGCGTATCACGTTGCATTTTAATCGTGTTATACATAGGCCTACAAAAAACTGCGTCTAATCCAATTTTTTTCTGTACATTTAGCAAATAAACCTCAACAGTGCTGTCATAAAGGTATAATTATAATAATTATTGGCTGGCGCAAAGTGGATATACAGCATTAGATCAGCTCACGTTTTAATGCGTTGTGTGGTCATTAAAATTTTGCAGAACTAGACTTCGTGTTCATTCGCTCAGCAGTGTAATTAGCTTGGAGAAGATCCGTCAGCATTATCGGCTGAAAAAAATCGACAAAAATTATCTGTAAAAGTTTGCCTTAGAAAAAGGCATGTCTGTTTCTTCGAACACTGTTGTTAATATATCATTCCAACAGCTTTGATTATTAGCTAGCTGATACCATTCGACTTTTACTTGAGCCAGTTTTACGGTCTCTTTTGCCCACGTGCACTTTTAGCTACGAATTGGCCTACGATGAGGGATGGTAAAACGATGAAACAGAGGCTAGGCGTAGTTGGCCTATACTGAAATCAAAATTCAGTCAAAAGCAATTATAAGACGCTACTAGAAAAGAACCTACCTCATATTAGCAGCGGTTTAGCGCGTCTGTTGTCGGACGTTGACTTTTTTTCTGCCCGCAGGTAACTGACAGTGTTCAGCGTTTACTGATTGGAAGGCGCGGCGCCTTTGCACTAATAGCATAGCCGGCAGCGCGCAGCAAGTGCGAGAACGCGATCATAGGCCTAGCCGCACTGGACGCGCCAAGTATAGAGTAGGTCTAACTGGCTGACTGTTGTCTTAGCACTTCAGTCCGACTGCATAATGCTTTCCAGTACTTTTGCAATAGGCTTTTTTACTGGCTATCTCAATTAAAACAGTACTACGCAGTCATTCACAATATTATATCATACTACATCAGCCGTTTGTGACATAGACACAGGTGTCGACTATTTAAAAACCTCGTAACGTCTTACGCTCAGGCGAATTTGTGTGGATTACCGTATGCATTATGTTTTTCTCATTTAACAGCGTTATTTTCAAAGTAGTGTAAAAGTTGATATTAATTTTCGGGGAACGGTTTGCTTTACACTTTCTGCTATTATACGGGATCTCCCATCTGAAGTTACGTATTTTCTGTGCCTAGATGATGGCTAACTAGCATGCAAATCGACGGGCAAACAACCAGGCTAAACTGCTAACAGAAAACCTTTCTAATAAGAGTTCTTGGATGTAAAGAAATGTTGAACACGATTGTGGATACAGAAAACTCACACTGCGTCTGCTGCTTTTGGCGCAGAGGCAGCAACGAATAATTTAAGAAAATAACACGAAGTACTGGTCAGCTGAAGTCGCTGGTTGTGTAGGCTTATAGCAACACTGACTATACACTTATAGGCCTACATGCAGTGTATACGCAGAAGATCATGTCAGTAGATGCGCGATTTTAACTAAGTAGATAAAAAAACCTGCTGGCATACTATGGCACGTATTCCACTCGCTTCCAGATTGTCAAATTTTCGAATAATTTATCACTGTACTATTAACTAATCACTTGATCACTCCGTGCTTATAATAATTGTGCTTACGCGCTTTGGATTAGCACCGAAATCAACGACCTTGAACGACATGAGCAGACAATGCGTAATCTGTTTTAAAATGCATGTTTTTCGAAGCCATCCACGAAAACGAAGATACACCAGTACTATCGTCAGCAAAAATAAGTATTTTTGGCAATAAGATTTACGCAGCTATTTATCGGGACAAACGACAGTGAGGTAATCGAAAACGGCGATCTTTGCTGTATCTGCAGAACGCCGTTAAATATTTATGCCAACGTTGTCATACAGCATGATGTGGTCTCGTTGGCTTTGTATTAAGCTAATCCCTAAAACGTAGGCCTAACCGCGAATTAGGCCTGGTCATTTTTAACTTTAACATTTTTGGCGCTGGTATATTTATATACGTCCTTGCATACGGAGCCATCTACGTACAAAACCCAGCTGTCGCTAGGATAGCCGACCGTACTGGTTGTCAGTGACCATAATTTAAGGTTATCCAAGGTCAATGATTTCTATCTAATCTGACAGGGCGTATGCCACTTTCTATTAGTGACTGGTAGTAGGCTAACCTAGGCCATATCTCTTACCATTTCCGAGATATGGCCAGTTTTCAGTTAAAACGCACATTTTTCCTACCCCCTTTTATTCAACTTTCAATTTAAAAATGTTTACCTTGGAGTAGATGGATAAAATTTTGCGTGTACGAGTTTAACACCCATGGCTAATTACTCGTGTAGAAAGTTTAGCTAGGGTACACCCGTTACAGACGGACGAACAGACGGACGACAACCATGACAATAGCCCGACCATTTTCAAGCACAGTCGGCTAAAAACCATACAAATAAGTAACACTATCAGCAGAAAAATGTGCGTCAATGCATGCGGCATCGTGCGTTGTCTACGACTTTCTGTTTCTCTCCGTCCTGTGTCTCTGATGGCTAGTCTCAGCTTCTTCGTTATCGTGCCTAATATTTATGCAATGTTTCTTTCGATGTCTACATAATATATTTCTGTTAATGCACTGGCGATTTGACGTTATTTACTAAACACCGGCAGATATACAAGCTGTAGAGCTGCAGGTTGGCTCAAGGACTACCATAGACTATCACAGTATGATCAGCGATGAAGATGTTTATGTGACATTTTATGATATTTGTAATAATGCGCAGTCCGATGCATTGGAAATAGGAAGTACGTATGCAACAGAGATGAGTCAGTTAACTTCTAGCAATAGAAGTTATAATTATCATAGGCCAAGCTTCCATCTTGTTACTTTTAGAACTATCGCTATTGATGTCGTAATCTTTACTGCACATTACTTAGAAGTGATCAGACTATAGCTAACTTTTTCGTAAATGATTAGATTTTTTATGCAAGCATAGGCGTATGGGGACTATTTTGCTTAGGGGGCAGAGAAGGCAACTTGTCCGAATATTCAAAGCCGGATCATGGTCCCTTCGGGCCCTGAGGCTTGAAAGCGACTGAGGTCTCCTCATACATATATTTGCAATATTGACTTATTTTAGTTATTTTTGTACTGCTACCTTTTTGCTTAAACAATAAAGGCCAACAAAGGCGGCGAAACAAATTTAAAAACGGAGGTACAAATAACCTGCAAGCGAAGCGAACAGAAAAAATTGAACTGTTGTACGCAGAATATTGGCAAAAGTTTTAGTCTAGAGCTAGCAGACCATGCACAACTGTCTACAAATTTCGGGGTCCGCTGTCGGAGACCGGGGCCCGGGCCTTAAGACTTCAGCCTCACCAGCCTCATGGATTATCCGCCCCTGCAAATATTTTTCAGTTATGAGGAGGCTCTAGGGAGCACTGGGGGAAATGGCCTCTTAGGAGACCAGAAATAGCGATCATCAAGTGTGAAACTTTTAGCTAATTTTTTTCTCAATATAGTGTCAACATGCACCCAAACACAGCAAGTTGACGCCAAAAAATCAAAAATTTTCTGGGAAGAAGTGCACACCTTGAGTGCCCCTGCTGCCTGTGGATACATTACTGGCAATGCTTTTACGTGCGATAGCACTGTAATGCCGCACGTCTTAGCTATCGTCGAGGCGTCTGTCTATCCCTCCGCCTGTCCGTCCGTCCGTTATACTCTGCAATTGTGTCAAAACAGTGCAGGCTAGATCACGAAACCTTCACCTAAGCTTTGTAAAAGACTCTAGTTTAGGGATCCGTAAAGCTTTTTTGAAAATTCGAACTGGATCATCCCAACCAAGGGAGAGGGGGAGGGGGTAGAAAAATTCGCGATTTTTAACCAATAGGCCGTAAGTCGCCGTATCTCAAAAACTGTGTGAGATAAGGCCTAGATTACTATTACTCGCTAATAGGAAGTCGTACAGGCGCTTTCGTTTCTGACCGAAAGCAATGACCTTGGAGGACCTTGAACAGCATAATAAAGGTTTTATTGACTTTCGTTTTTGCGATTTCGGGCTGTGACTCCTACTTCAAGAGTGAATTGTGCCGATATCACTAGAGTTAAACCAGAACAACCTGCATATGAAATTTTCAGTATTAAACGTAGATTTCAACAGTCCAAGTCTCCAACCCCTCTTCAAGGAAACATGCGCACGCGGCTACAGTACCGGGTATACACGTTGGACAATTTTTTTGCTTAATCTGTCCCGCATTTTTTTATTTTTTTTTTACTCTTTTTGCTCGAATTTTTTCGCCGTTTGCCCGATTTTTTCACCGCGTTTTGCCCGAATCTGGGGGAGGGGTAGCTGCCCCCGCACCCCCGGCTCCTACGCCTATGTATGCAAGCGTGCCTCTCATCAAAGTCACTGTTATATTGATTTTTTTTTACGTAAACACGTTAAGTGGACGAAAAAAATGCACTCTATAGACGTGTCGCAGTGATGTAAACTATAGTTGATTATTATTCAGTGTTGCCTACTACTCGCGATATGACATAAAAATGATGACGTGCTTATAATGACGAGCAACCGGCTTGATCATACCAAATAGAAAATCAGTTAATGGAGATTAGTTAACTAGTATCCTAGTGTTGAGCACTGAGGTTTCGCTCCATTAGTGCACAGGGAACATCCGCATAGAAACGTGTATAGCATACAGGCTGTAAGCCTACTGATAGATAAGTTCTATAAGTAGAGATAGAGGTCAGTGAAGCAGGTAAGTGCCAGTTTCTGTCGACCAGTCCATAGCTCAGCGCAACACCTAGAGGTCGACTATGGATGGCATGCAAACAGGTCAAGCTTCAAAAACACTGTGAACGGTTCTCATTAGAACGTCCACTCAACTGCGCCATAGATAGCTCAGCTTTATTGCCTGCTCGCAGTGAAGGTGAATTTTTCCGATAAAAAAGTTATTTTTGTCAAGTATATTCGATTAGATAACGTGCCATGATCACGCAGATAATACACACAAGTGTAAAATGTACACCTATTATAAAGTTTCTTTACATTACTGCGTATATACTACTGTGTGCTGAGGTCAACTCAGCCTACTTCCGTCCGTGGGACGAAAAATAGGTAGTAGCTTACGGGCTACGGGGTGGGCCTAGTGTGGCTGATTGGGGCGGTGGTATGTCTGTTTGCTGCAAACCGCGCGTCCAGTTGTTTGCTGACGCGAGCAATGGATGGCCGCATAGTGCGCTGCGGTATCATTAGCTGATGCCAATCGGCTGCCACTTCTGAGATTGCGCCACTGAAGTCTTTTTAGCACATACTGGCGCTTTACAAGTCAGATTATTATTATTATTATTAGTAGTAAAAGCGTTTCTAGTCCTTGAGTTCGTCTCATGTAAAAAATGCTATAGCAAGTACCGGACTTTACCTTTTTTTTACTAAAAAGTAGTCTGTCTCACCCCGTGATGTGCACTATTTCTCACTGTAGGCCTCTGGGCCTATTAGCGTTTATGCCCATTACACGATGTCAAATATAAATATAAAGTGATGTCAAATATAAAGTGAATTAAATGGCTATAAACAAATCGGCGGTATAGGCCAGTTGTTATCGTTTTTTCAAGACAACCATTAATCATACAAGAAATCTGAGCTAATGCTCATGAGACGCGCGAGAGCTTATGGCAGTTCCTGTTCGCAGGTAATCTTAGTCTATCTTCATCCATTTTGTCGCAATTCACTGTTTTGCAGCCAAAAATCGCCAAAAAATCACACAAAATCAATATTTTTTAGGGTTCAAAGGTCATCTATGTTGACATTTCTAAGAAGCTCGTCGAGTGCTTGTTATGATAAGCAGCATGTCTGCGCCTATCTGCTAGAAAGCCAACAGCGGATAAATAACCACTTTTTAGAGGGGTAACCCTCTTTGACACCCGCGTGCTCAGGCCTCCTTGAATATGGAAGGTCCGGACTTGGACCGCTAATATTTACATTCCATGCTAAAAATTTCATGCGCAGGTTGTCTTGGTCTATCTCCAGCTATTTTGGCGCAATTCACCCTTGAAATGCGTGTCGCAGCCCAAAATCGCGAAAAATTCACCAAAACCCCCTATTTTGAGGGTTCAAGTCATTCAAGGTCATCGATGTTGACATTTCTAAGAAGCTCGTCGCCAGTGCTTGTTATGATAAGCAGCATGTCTGGATCTATTTGCAACCATTTTCACGTTGAAAGAACCAATAGCGGCAGAATAACGCCTTTTTAAGTGGAGTGCCCCTGTTTCGCCCCCTCGTTCATGGGGACCCCCTTTAGCCAGGGGCATGAAATTTTGTCACGAAATACTAGAGACGCTATGCTATCATACGGTGAAAACCCGAAGTCTCTATCTCACCTGGTCTTAAAACGGTACCGGGACGTGACGGACAGACGGACAAGACAGACGGACAGACGGACGGACGGACAGACAGAATTACCGTGGTTAATATAATACTCGCTATAGCTAGCTAGCTAGCTAGCTCTCACGCGTAAAAACGCAGTGGTGTAGCCAAAAATTCGAATTAAAAGGGGCCTCGTTTCCTTTTCTCTCCCTTTTGATTTTCCATTTCGTTTCTCTCCTTTCTTTCTACCTTTTACTATTCCCCTCTTTTCCTTTAAAAGTAGAACCCCCTAAAATCCAGCTAGGGTACCTGGGGGAGCGCTGTGAGCTCCCCCGGCGGGGTTTTGGGCGGAGCTCCAGCCGAAATCGAATTTGGTGCATTTTAACTTTAAAAAATGAGATGTAGTGGCAACAGTTTTAATCATTCTTTTCGAGAAAAAACTGACCAAATTGGCAAATTTAGTACAGTTTAATCGTTTGCTAATGTTTTGTCTAGAGGACCGGGGGTCTACGCGACTGATAAAACGAGCCTACTGACAGACCGATATATATGCATTTAATATTCGAATAGTCTAAGCAGCTGCGCTCTTCTAACCATCAGCGAGCTAAGTGTTGTGCTATTCCAAGTTGGGCCTATATTAGTAGCTATACACCTGTTCACGGAACAGGCGTGATTCGTTAGTGGCGTTACGAACCGCGGTCTTTTAGATAAACTAGGCCCATAGGCTCACTCGCAATGAACCGTTATGATCGTGCCACACGAACGACCTTCAACATGTCGACTCGCACTCAACGACGATAGCCTATATTTTAATTATCGTCTGCGTGTGCATGAATATAAATACAATATTATTCGGCAGAAACACTATCGACTGTTTAGCGATCGTTCGTGTTGCAGACACCCTTGTGAAACGCTCACAGGTCAATTCACCCAGAGTAGCCTAACGCAAAGTTTTCACGACGATAGAGGACAAAGAGAAAACATTTTTGCACAGGCAGCAACTAATTAGCAAGATACTTTGCATTAAAGTTTATTCTTGCTTACAGCGTGTATCATAGAAATCTTCGGCAATTGTCAGATTAAGGCATGCAGTTTACCTAGATTATAGGCGCACTATAAAAATGCTTCCTTCTTTATTTACTTTTTAACTTACTTTCTTACTTAAGACATCGACCCAGGTCGACCGGATGTCCAACAGCCATCAGCTGAATGCATTTCCACACAAGAGACACAAGCAGCAGCTGATAGCTCAAACAGTGTTTAAAATGCCAACGTACAGAAACTGAAACCGACTGACCGACCTTGTCTTGCAGCGTCTTTTGTTCCAGGCGAATCTGCCGAAAAGTTCGCGATACATTCTGACGATCGTGCCGCTGCAATGGCAGACCAGAACTAACGGCGATATTCAAACGTCGTTCGTTGGTAGATTCTAGCTGGATGCGTCATGCGTACACGTGTAGTAAACTGGACTGACAGTAGCTGGCGGTTTATTTGTGAATGAAATGAGCTATAGAAGAAGAGAGAAAGTAGACGGGGGGAGAGAAGGCTTCAACTTGCACACGCTGTACGACCGCGAGCGAATTGCGAGCTGCCGCAGCGACACGATGGCATGCGATGACCATCCGTCGACTGACCGACCGACGGCTAAATTCGTTTTTGTTTGCTCAACTGAGTCTTGACTGAGTCTTGTTGGCTGCATTAAATTGCTGTCAGCACACACATTTTACGACGACGCAGCCTACGTAGATACGAAACAAGTGTTTTTGATGTGACAAGTGTCACGACTTAACGACGCTTTCAGCTATATCGCTTGCCTGTAGGAGTTTCCTTAGCGGGACAGGGCCAAGCATAGGTCGTTGTTTGCTCTATAAAACATCTTTTCCGGAAATGACGTTTATTTTGTTGCAGTTTGCAAATACAAGTATTTTACCACGGTTTGGAAACATTATTCGAGGCTTCTTCTGGCTACGCGCCTACAGACGCTTTAGTTTGACTAGATGCCACTCTATCATAACTTTGGCAAATATGGAGAAATTTTAATAAGCCTATTCTCATATGAACTGCGGTGAATGTAAAACAAAACTTACTATCTTACCTTAAATCTTTCGCTCCCCACACGCCTAGTCAATTACGTTTAAGTGTTTATAGTTCATTTATCAGTTTACATTTGCCAATTTTCAAGAAAATAAAAGTGGCATTTTTATCCTTCAAGTATAGGCCCCTACGTATAGCCTACACTATGAGTCAAGAAAGTAGACCACCGAGTTTATCATAACTTTATCAAACCATTGATTCATTTTCCCCCATTTTTTACTGCCACACTGTCTAAGAAACGGCATTGAAGTAGTCATTAAAAATCTCATCCCACCTGAAACCCGTCTTTACACTACCGTGTGAAATAGGCTACATTATCTAGGCTTAATGTCAGAAGTATATAAATAGCGTGCTTTGTAGTCTTATGTGCTGGCAAAAGGCTTTTTATGGGCTCATCTTTTAGGAGGTCGACGCTGGTTTGGGGCTAAACAGACGTCGCTGAATTGCAAATGATGATTACTTCTTTGGCAATTCGCTAGCGTCTAATGCCGCGGATAACAGTGTTACACCACCGATAGATAGTTCGTCATGAGCGAAGAAGCGGCATATGGATGCACGTCATTCTCATTCCCCAGAGGTCGCTCTGTCTGCCAGCAACCGCCCATTGCTACAACGTGTATTAATGACGTACAGTGAGTCCCATATCGACACTGCACTGCGACTGCGAGTGACAACAGACAAATCTTGCTATAGTTTTGGCCGACCGCTCGGGCGAGCCTTGGGCACGATAGGTCGTCTGTCTGTCCGTTTGTCGTCTGTGTATTGTCTGTAACTCATGCATTGTATTGTAGCTAAACGGTACGTCGTAGAGCTGGTCGTCGATGATCGATGGTGCCGTTGGATAGTGCGATGACGAGTTCCTATAGGCTGTCAATTTATTTATTTATTTATCGACCAATAGTATAGTAACCATGTCTCTATCTGCAGCGGTTTGGCCGCAATTTTAAATGCAAACTTGCTGACTGTAGCCATCATTTACGCCGAATTACCATGTCGTATCCCAGCTTTGATTATAGCGTTTGATTCATGAGCGTCACTATGGTATAGGCCTACACGTAGGCCTACGTGACTGCAGTCACTCTGGAAAATCGCTTTCGGCGCTTTTCGCTTTCACCACCGGAAAGTGGGACGCTGGCCTTCGAATATAGGCGGTACGGTCGGCCCACTTTAGCAACAGCTGGGCTCCTTGTCTACACAAGAGAATCACTCGTTCCATGCAGCTTAAATATATATGTCTCGGCTCCTCGAATTCGGAAATTTTTAGCCCTTGTGGATTTGAACCTCAAAATATGGCTGAAAAGTCTTTTATTGACACTGATGATGAAATGAGCAATAAAGCTTGTGGTCCCGCCGCATTAAACTCGTGAATATTTGTAACAAAAAAAAACTAAACCGCGTAACGTGTATACTCATCAGGCAGTGTTTCTAAAGTCTCTATGCAGAGATCTGATGTATAACAAACAGCATCTATGGCGGCAGATAGCAAACCGCAATTACAACAGATTTCATTAAGTTTGACTATCTGATCGACTCATAAATATCAAACGAGCGTAAATCCAATTCTAAAACGCCGACAGCAACTGATTGATTGATTGAACGAACGTCATTCCTGTGCGAAGAAGACGTTTTGCGTTAGGTACACTTATTTCTTCTTTAATTGTAACATTGGGGGCGTATGGAGCTGTTATGTAAATCACTGTTTGTTGTGGATATATATTTCGCTCATGTGAATCACAGGCTGAACGGTAGTTTAAGCCCTGTGTTAACGGCGACTTCTCATTTCTATGGGATAGCCAAAAATTCGACCCCCACAGAATCAAAACCCCTGATCCGATTCAGATAAAATTTGGCACGGGTGATTACGTGGGCTAGATGACTCCTCACGCAAAATTTCGTGCAAATCTGCTCAAGGGGGCTTCTCGGCAAATAGGTGAAGTATACGCAAAAATTTTTATGGCCATGCTTTTTTTTCAGAAACTCACCTACAGGTCAGACTCTTCGGCGGATTTTTGCGCGTGATAGCTCAAACGATGCGGTATCAGGCAAGGATGTGCTTTTTGAGGACTGAAAATTAAAATATAATAATATTTAACTTATTTATTAGAAAAATTCGAAAAAAATACAATGACGCCTATGGGGAAAATTAAACAATTCTTTAAACGGTCATAACTCCGGCTGTGTAGTCTATAAGATAGAGTTGTAATTTTTGGTTCTAAAGTATGGTATTCGCGGGGATGGCCAATCTAATGGTGTCATTCAAATTTACCCCAGACCCTCCCTGGTTGCCACGGCAACGGAATTTGGGACAAAATGGGCTATAACTCGGCTTCTGCTAGAGATATCTGCGAGCAAAGTGCCGCGTTTTTTGGCTGACCCTGTAGTGACGTACATCACGATATTTACCCCTACCGTTATTACAAATGTTCGCGAAACATAATCAATCAAGCTCCAAACAACATACCTGAATTAAGGTGCAGTGGTTTATGAATACCGGTAGCGGCACTTGATAGGTACCGGTATAATTAATTATAGGTTTTATATATCACGGTATTTCGTCGACGTCGGTAAGCCGTGCAGCTCTACAACATGTACGTTCGATCGATACTATAGATAGGCATGTCGTCCGTCCTTTGATTCTCCGTTGAACTGTAGTGGCAAGGATGGCATGATCATCGCTACACTGGCTTATATCCCTCAAGTCTGGAATTGAAATCGGGCGCAAGTTTCCCCCACTTTTAGGCTGCAGTCCCCCTCTTTCGGGCTTTTTTCCCAATCTGCCTCTCATTTATCAGCCCCCTTTTCCTTCCCCCTTTTCCTTACTTCTTTTTTAATGCTTTATCCCCTTTTCCCTCCGCGTTTTTCTTTTCCCCCTTTTCGTTGCCCAGTAAAAAATAGGGGGAGTTTTGATCGACACCCACAACACAATTTCTCCCGCTATTTTTCACTGGGCGCAAGCTGCAGCCTCCCAGTATATGGATAGATGTCTCTGATCATCGCTTGCCTGCGATGTCAGCAGCTGCTTTCGACGTCAACCGATTTGATTCTACGACAAAGATTACGAGACTTGACGTTATGTGGTTTGCCAGATAAAGTCTCTCTGGTCTCTATAGAAACAGACGCAAAACCACGCAAAAGTCTCGCAGTCCATATCCTGAATGCAAATGCAATAAATCGCCCTGCACACAGTCGTGATGTCTCCATCAGATTGAATTTGAACGTCTGAATGTAAGCTATGTATTCACCTGTACAAGTGAAATCAACGTCAGTTATTGCGTTCTGTGTTCGAACGGCGTCAGATGGATTTGAATGCAAGTTGCTGCCTGCAGCCATCACCTTTCACACCGAATTACCGTACTGTATCCTAGCGCTGATTGTGGCGTTGAATGTAGCAGCGTCGACGTATATAGCGTGTGCGGGACTGTAGTCACTCGGGGAAATTGCTTTCCTACCACGTCCCGAAGTCGGGCGCTGCTCTTCAGATATAGGCGGTACGGTGGGCCCGCCTTATCGACAGCTGGTCGCCGATGTTGTGGCTCCGGGGAGCGTATACCCTAAGCTATAATTTTCTGTAGAAATACTGCTCTTTGCAGTACGCGCATTGCGTTAAACTTATAACAAGAAGCCCAGCTATCGCTAGGAAAAGCTGACCGTACCGCCTACGTCCGATGCCCAGCCTTACTATCGACAGCCTATAAGAACTTATCAACGCCATATCCAGCGGTAGGTTTACCATCGCCGACCGCTTACACGGATTTATAGGGCCACTGTTTTTCCAAAATAGTGGTCCCGACCCTGCAGTGCTTGTTGTACGGTCGGCAACCCTAGCGACATTTTAATGCCAGTTAATCTCTTTCCCACCCGTTTGTCACCTGGTACGAAGTTCTGCCGTTGTGTAGTCACATCGTTAACGACAGCGATAGCGTTCGTTGTGCACGAGATTATAGGCAAATAAATAAGCAACAAAATTGTGCCGCCGAGAGACTCAATACTGCTAATGATCTCGCGTCCAACGCTAAGGTATAGGGCCTACTGATAATCTCGCTTAAATGATGTTTACAGCTTCCGTCATACTGGCATCTCCGTTGAATAGTGCACGGGTGTATAATGCAGAGAAACGGCCGTCTTTACCACCTCTGGTGTAAGTTATGTAGACGACTGCTAATTCGGTCGTTCGGAGAATCATTACGTACAATGGCGACACAGATGTGATAAACGTTTACAACGTTTAAAAAAAATCTTTGTAAACGCGTTTATTATTTTGTCAACGTTTATCTTAATAAAAATCACATGAGCGAAACGAAGCAAAATTATGACGGGAAGCCAAGCTATTGCGTTCGATCACTGATAAAGTTCATTGGGTCACGGTGCTAGTGACGGTAAACAGGACAGCTCAACTTAGTTTTCACGTAGCTATAAGATTAAAGTGAGTGAATTCTGGGCACTTTTGTAAAACGATTGTCAGAGAACTGGAGTAAAACATTCTTTGACAATGAAAAAACTTTTATTGGAATTTGGAATTATCCAAATAATAGGCCTAATATTCAAACTTACGCTCTGTGTACGTTTACTTTTAGTTTACAAACGTTTACAATTTTTTTCCTAATAAACGCCTTTATTAACGTTTATTATAATTTTTTTGACGTTTATCACATCTATAAATGGCGATATAATCTTACAACCAATGGCGGATCCAGGAGCTGAAAAATGGGGGCCATGACGAGCGCGGTAGCGCGAGCCTATAATGGGGTCTGAGAAGAACCCCTCTCGAAGCTGAAATCGTTTTGGTGATAATGTGCAGAATTTCCGTTTAAATACTTCGTATTTTTTAAATATTTTATCATGTTCATATATGCTGCATCAGTTTTGTGACTTTACTGACAGTGCCGGTTCTAGTCCAAAACATCTGGGGGTACGACTCCATGGCGAACGCGGTAGCACGAGCCTGGGCAGAGCCCCCAGCGGGGTCCAGGGGCAGAGCCTGAAGCTGAAGTACTTTTGGTCTTTGGACGTTAAAGGCACATCCTTGCGCGAGACAGCGTCGTTTGAGCCATCGCACGCAAAAATCCGCCGAAGGGTCTGACCTGTAGGTGAGTTTCTAAAAAAAGGTATATGTACAGCTAGAAAAATTTTTGCGTATATTTCACCTATTTGCTGAAAAGCCCTCTTTGGGCAGATTTACATGAAATTTTGCATGAGGGGTCATTTAGCCGACATAATCAACCGTGCAAAATTTTATCTCAATCAGATCATGGGTTTTGATTCTGTGGGGGGTCGAATTTTTGGCTTTTCCATAGGAAAGAGAAGTCGCCATTAACACATGGCTTGAACTACCGTTCAGCCTGTGATAACGCAGATCCTGTCGGGGCGGCATTAAGGGAGCATCCGAATTACTCCCCAGCGTGTCTTAGCGGCGTCGTCTAAGAGTCTTCGGCACTACAACTTGCCCCTTCGCACTTAGGCCTACTCCTTGTCGACCGTGACGAATCTAATGGGGCGATTATACGATCCAGCAAACGTCCAGCAAACGTCTGGCAAATGTATTCAAAATACACGTGCCGATGCTGGACGTTTGCTGGACGTCTGCTGGATCGTGTAAACACCCTATAATGCCCATTAGCTGTCGTCGCTAGCTTACGCTGTTAGCTGCAATGTCGCCAATGTCATTTGAAACATGGTTAGAAGATCTTCTAACCCGATGTTGCCTGCTCAAAAAAAGATTTCTGTGCTAAAATGATTTTTGATTTGCATCAGTACTTTGCAACACTCATATAGCTTCATTCATTTCGAACGGCTATAAGCTGTAAAACAACTCAACCAGAGGCAACTAGGTTATATCGATTTATCTTTTGCCTAAATAAATAATTTTACCAGTTTGGCTATTGAATGTAATGATGCATATACTAGCCTATTTATAACAGGTTTATAGCAATTTTATTGTTGCAGAACCCCGCGCTAAGCAGGCAGTCGCACCGATGCAATATGCTGCCACAAATGGTTTTCGATCGTTTCGCCTCCACAGTATGCATGCTGCAGATATTCTGACTACAAACGAGCTCTAATGTCGCGGCGGAATCACAGTGCAGTTGCGGCCCACCCACTGATATATACGTGACAGCGTCACAAGTCACGTGACCTCACAGTGGGTGGATCGATAGCATTTCCGGTTGACACGTGACTCATCAATAGCGTTAAAGCGACTGTGGCTCGTGTAAAGGTCATGACCCCCCGCGACCCGACTTTGTCTGACCCACAATGCATAGCGTCAGGCACATATTCCTATTCCGCATTTACAGCCGGACCAACCGACTGTCATACCATTAGTCGCCGGGTCGTCCCCGACCCGAGTCGTCACTCTGTGCTATTGCGGTCCAACTCCCCGGTGCCTTGAACGGCTGTAGTACAAAAAGTGACCTGCGTGAGACCATTTATTTAGCAAGATAAATAGAAATTTCCAAAAAAGTCTATGGGAACCTAGAAAAACTAGGCTTTATCCGTAAACATCAGGTGTCGTCCATAAATGACGTCACGCAATTTTAGGAAAAATAATCCCCTCCCTCCTTCGTCACATTTCGTCACGCTGCTTTGGATCCCAGAATATGACGTCACAAATGTCTAACCCCCCTCTTGCAGTTTGTAGCGTATACCGTACAGATCTATACAAGTTTCAAAATTCAAACACAACGCAATATGTTGAATGATTTGACACATTTGCAACAGTAAGCATAGTATATCAAGTTCCGATGCGCAAAAGTGATTTCTGTTGTGAAAATTGTCTAACCTGTATACTAACGCTATCATTCCCGACTCTCTGGCCAGGCCTTGCCGCAGATGTGACGTGCGTGACGTCACAAAACCTTTTAACCCTCCTCCTCCCTACGTCACGCATCGTCACGATATCGTAAACCCCTCCCCCCTCGGCGCGTGACGTCATTTATGGACGACGCCTCATTACTGCAGTGACTGATGACCACATGTCGAAACATTAACAAAACTATTGAGACCATGCCAATCGCTGCAGCTTTCATTAGACGCGCGCAACAAACGCACTGGATTTTGTTCAGGTCAACTTGACGACATTAATAATTGTCTTTGTGACAGATAATGAACTATTTATATATTCATATATATATATTTATATATTCTGCAATAACCCCCCTCCCCGCCATGTTCTACAAATACTCCTGTCTCCACCAGCTGATTGTAACTATAATTTGAGAAAGAGATCTACATAATAGGCAGCTTTCTGATTGCATGTCGCATCTCACTGATTGTAATTTAGTAGCCTAGTTCGTATGCTGTTCTATGATAGTTATTGACCGTATTGTTTTATCTTGTCTGTTATTGTAGAAACATTCGGTTTGATTGCCATCAAAATTAAGATATATTTCTCAGTCGCTGGCTAAAGATGAGTATTGGGAAGAGCGTCTGTACTTCTTTTGCGTAACGTATGATTGCAATATATACTCTGCTACTTGTAGGGCTCCACGACAGATAAAGATTCACTAACAAATTGACTGTTTGTGTCACGTAATGATCGTGTTTTTTCTGTGTTATATTTTATGGCCAATAAACAAATTCCATGTGGTAAAAAAGTCGGAGAATGAAAATGTGGTAATGTCGACGAACAATATAGGTAAAAAAAATTTTACCGAGCTCAAATAAAAAAATATTTGTTACGAATAAGAAAATCACTCATCAATAATTGGTACAGAAGACAGACGTCGGTATACACAGCTTGAGGAAAATCGATAAATATACAAAAAATTGGCAGAATGTTAATTGTTAAGACAAGACAAAAAGGAAGCAAGGCATGGTGTAACGCTCGATAACAGAATAATGAATTATTACTTTTATCAAAAAACTTTGCTCGGTTGAACGGTGCCGCATTCTACAGATAAGAGCAGATGGGAGCAAAGGAACGTGGGCGAAGCGACTTGAAGAGCGTCGTTTGCGTTTCACGTCTCAGTGACGCGCCTTCGAATGCCTCAGCGACTATTGCCGGGATATTACCATCATTTCATCCGATTGCATTGCCTTTTTCGCATTCGTCGTTGACGCTCGTCAGTCTAGCTATTGGATTACCTCGGACCGACGTGGAGTGAAGGTCCGTGCTAAAGTACACAGAATCTGCATGTTCTTCACACAAAGGAGTAAATTGGGCGTTACGACAATATCGACACAGTGAATAGTTGAGACTGTTTGCAGTCATCGATATTGCGATTTGTTTATACACTGTAGTAGCTATAGACTGCGCTTCGTTGGCATGTGACAGAAAATTCTTCACAAAGTACAAAAAAGCGTGAATTTACGTAAATGTGCCTAGATTTTGTATGTCTTAAGAGAGGACATTTTCAGTTGATCTTTATTTATAAGATCGTCCGTCGGCGCGGCGGTGTGAGAATTTTTCGAAGATCGAAGACAGTCAACGGGGAAGATTTGCTGGATAAGCAGAAATCAAAGTCGCATAGCCATTATTGTTGATTCAATAATCAAGCCGCGCATCAGTACATAGGTGTCACGTCGAATTCCTGCAGTGCACGGACGTGGAACGGACGCTAAGACGCTAAGCTTGATGATGTGGATAAAACGACGCGTCATCGCGACGTCCATGAATCCGGAATGCAGTTGCCATAAAACTGACGTACCCGGACCGCCGTGGCTATAATTTATATGTGTACGGCCGACGTCGTTTATGACCGAAATAGAGACTAATGGATGGATCAGCTCTATGCGTATCCGTGCAGACCGCAAACGGCGCATAGGGGCCTATTTCTAAGATCAACAGAAGTTACTTGGCGAACGCGTCAATCAGCGACTGTTAAGTCTCTGCGTGCACGCAGTTAATTTGTGACATCATGCATGCATAAATTCATATAGCTAATCCGACATCGGGTCGCATGTTTCACACTGGCGACTGCTGAATATGCTTCCTTTTCTCCGGCCAAAATGCAGATCACACAACACACGCAAAGTACAGTAAGCATTTAGGAAAACTGTAGCGATTTCAGCAATAAAGCAATCAGTTGTGATTTTGAGTACGCGGTTGTTTAGAGAGCCAGTCAAACAATGCAGTGAAACAAATTATCGATTAAGTTAATGCGATAAAAGTCAGCCACAGTAATAGGCCTACATATTCTTTTCGCTAAAAAACTGACAGAAGCCTAACCAGAAACATTTAGTAGGCTAGCCGATATAGTACTAGGTCCGCGAGTTTATTTCGACATCAAGTCTGCTGTATATACGTAAAATATTTCGTACAATTGACGAAAAAATAGAAAAAAACCTGTTACCATGCAATGGAGAAAAGTGCTTTGAGTGAACGACGTAAAAAACAATGACTTGTTTCTCCACTTATGTTTTCTTCTGTCTGATAAATAGGGCCTGTGATAATGTTTTCTGTTTCCACACTGTGCGGCATAAAAACACACATAAATTTATCGATCATACCTTAAAGGGGGATTATCGGATTTTAATAATTTTTGGTACAACTATTTTTGATACAACTTGCCATCAAACGGTTATTCAAGTTTTCACCTCACCCAACATATGCTTCTGCACTATCTGGGGAAATTGAAACACATGAAATCATCGTTAAGATGAACAGAAAACACAAAAAAACCATTCGTGACTTTACTGATAGTAACTTGGAAAAAAATAACGAGATTTTAACAGTTTTTGGTAAAAATATTTTTGACATAACTGGCCGTTAAACGGCCTTCAAATTCCGAGCTCACCTAACGTCTGTTACTGCATCACCTGGGGAAACAAAACAAGTGCAACATGAGATAAAAACAGAAAGAAAAACATCAGTAAATTTAGTCATTTCAGATAGGCCTACGTAACAGCTCTAATCACAGTCCATTCGACAGTATTTCTAGTGTTATGCAGCAGCGAGTTTATGGGACGCTGTTTAGGAATATCAATGAACTCAAGAAGCGACTGGTTGAGGTCTGAAGCAGAACATTATCAACACTGATACCTACGGATGGAGAATGCATCTCCCTGCCTGTGGTTACACAGATGGCTGATATTTTGAATATTTACTGTCAGCAGTTGCACAACTGTACAATTAGATAAACTGCCAACCAAAATGCTAAAAATTTGGACAAAATGTGCCAAATGTGCGTTTTTTAATCAAATAATATATTGCATTAAATAAAAATGTAATATTTTGCTTGTTATGTTTTCCTCAGGTAGTGCACAAACAGACGTTTGGTGAGGCGAGAACATAAATAGTCATTTGATGGCCAGTTATGTCTGAAATATTCCTACCAAAAATAATTAAAATCTGATCATCCGTCTTCAAGTTAGGATCGATAAATTTTGGTCTGTTTTTATGTCCCACAGTGTATATTTTTGCACAGACGCAGATACCTGTGTTTTTGTCGCCATGTTTAATAGCAGTTTAACTGAATTTATAGGCTTATGACGGATACGTCATTTTCAGTTTTTCGACTTTTAAGGCTTCTAAGGTTATTGGTAAACATTTACCAATTGGCAATAGCCTCATAGGCCTATGCTACTCTGTTACAGCGCCAGCTGTTCCTAGAAGGAACAGACACTTCACGCATGGACTTTGACCCACTAACGCAAAAGCGAACTTTCCCAGCCGCATGGGCGGACATTTTTTTCTGCCCGTTGTCGACTTGACTTTGAAGTCATAGCTACCATCTGCCGAAAGCAAATGTCCGGGGAATAGTCCATACGGGAATATGTCCGACATTAGTTTCTAGACATGAAGTTGCTTTTCTGTGCAAACGTTGACGAAGAATAGTGGGATAAGCCTTGTAACCAGGTGGTGAATGATATGCGCCGCCATGTGTGCATGTACGCGCTGCGTTTGATTGATTTTGCACTGAGAACGATGGTGTCGATAAATCATCAGCTGGTGAAGTGAGACAGACGCTCGTGCTTTCAACGTGTACGACCCATTGCCATGGAGAGTACAATGTAATTGCCAAGTCGTTCACGCTCTGAGTGAAAATGACGAGAAGGCGTCGACTTCGTTTCAATTTGGTGCATTGTTAACGTTGGCGACGACGGACGACTGGACCGCACATTACCGGTTCATTCACCGAACCGCCGGCGGACTTCTATCGTCATTTACTGCCTCAGTCATCGACAATGACTGGCCGTGTGTTGCGCTTCATTTCATGACCTATTCGTCCTTACTATCTCTCATCACAGTGACTATAGCGTTATAACCGCCCATTACAATTTTACTCACTCCAGTTAAATAACTTGACGACTGAAACGTCTTGCGTCTCTTTATCACACGCAAGTCTTATCACGCAGAACGCACCGTCAGTCACAGTCATTAAATAAGCACGTTTCATTAAGGTGTAGAGTGTAATTATGCATCGTTGCACTCGCATAATTACGTACACTGTAAACCGTGATAAAACGTACACATATAGACATACAGGAAGTGTTTGGCTGTACTGGACGATAATAACTGAATTGAACCTTCATCATAGGCCTAAATTAAAACTAAACTATTTCAAAACTTGCTGTCGGCAAGGAAAAGCATTTTATGCAAAGTATTTCCGCAACAGACTGCTGCAGGTATGTACAGGCTTAGGCCCCTACATTTTCCTTATTGGACTTATGGACTATCAGACCGTTTTCGCATTTTTAATGTCGCACTGGCGTAGCCATAGGGGGGGGGGTCACTGGCACGTGCCCCCTAGGAGCCTACCTAGTTACTCAGTATAGTTCCAACATGCAACAAAACACAAAATAAAAAATAAATTCGGGGAGGGGGCACATCTCCCTACCCAGATTTCTCGCTTCGTGAGGGTCACTCGATCTTTCCATATACCCCACCTTTCAAGTACCCCCTCTACATCCAGATTCCCTCTACGTCAGTCTTTTTCGATCATGTCATAATTATAGGTAAAATGATTTATGGCGCATGGATGTTGTGGATTGAACGAGCCACGTGCGGAAATCAAATAAAAACGTGCAAGAGATGTAGGCTAAGCTAGGCCTATGTGATTGTGTCAACGTCATTACTCGAACGATGTGTCTCCCGTGACACTGGTCTGCAGACCTCATCAAAAGCTTTCCGCGCTACTGGACTGCAGGGATGATCGTTGATTTAACGTAGGCCTATACGATTCACGGATGGTTTCGCGTGTTTTCAATGTCGAGATCATTGATACTAGACACAGTCCGATCTCCTCATCGCCTCTGCCGAGGTCGGGATGGGGGTGAGGTGGAACTCATCCGGATCCCTCTCAACTGGCCAGGAAACCACCTCCGACCTCACCACTACCAGTGGGCGGCACCACACCACTGCGCGTGCTCCGGGCTTCATTAACCATTCGCTGGCAATATTGTCAGCAGCAAAAGACGAAAATTATAATATTCTATTCGCGTAAAAGAGCTTCGCATAAACTAACATCGGCAGGCCGCGGGCGATGAAAATGGCTGGCGTGAACAGTAAAACTGCAGAAATAATGCAGCCAACGAGAGAGGAAACACCAATACCATAGACACCAAAGGGTGTCACGTTAGTTTATCATGGCAATGATACCATACCAAAACTCACTATTGAAACAAAAATGCGAAAATAGCATTTGTCCGCCGGTTTGGTGAAGAAAAAGAGTTAAACTGCCGCTAGCCGGCCTATCAGCGCCGTCGTTTGGCCGAGCGTTCGACTGGTTGAGCGCAAGACGCAGCACGTGAAGAATCGCAGTCACGATGCCTGCCGACGCCGTGCTGTGCAGCTGTGCGGCCTGTTGAGCGCTAACCGTGCCAGCAGTTCGCTTCGCTCGCCGAATCTTGCTACTGGAACCGAACTGAACTGAACGATGTAAATTGCGGAGGTGAAGAAAGCAATAAGTGCATTCGCAGTTTCGCACGCAGGACGCGACGACGCGCGGCTGCCGTTTTCCTGGAGCGTTCTACACGCTGGCGTTAGTTCTCTTCTGATCGCTTTTGACTGCTGTTTTCGCCGCTCTGATCCACCTTCACGATAAACTTCGAATTGATAGAAACTTTTTAAGCCTACATGTTTTGACGGCGAATTGACGCAGGTGAGTTTTATGTGTCCGCATGGTGTTAGTGTGTATTTACTCATTTTATGTATTTACTCATTTTACTCTATAGTGTAACATTTTAGCAGGTAAGAACAGTGTTAAATGCTGCATGAAAATATTCATAGCAGAAAGCCCACATTGAGAGCGACGAGTCGAAGCGGATGTAATGTGGGATGTCCGGACGGTGTGAATGAACCCCTAAGAAGCGAACAAAGCGACAGAAATAAAAATGAACTAAAATGCAAACCGCAGTGCGCGGCTTTCATTTCAGATGATTTCGGTTCTGTGAATTCTGTCGCTTTGAACACAGCTTTACTTTCCTCCACCTATGTCACGTGATTGGCGCAGAACCGTGAGAACCATTTTATGGGATAAGCTTCTTTTTCTCTGCACTCTGCTTACGTGTAGGCCTAAACTGCGATTGATGTTCTGGCACCTCGACCCTATAATAATAAATATACAAAACATCGGGTTATACACTTGTTAACGGCGACATGCAATGAGTGACACATCGAAAACAGCAAAAATCATAAAAAGGTGATATCACTCACCATCACATCGTCTAATTGTCAATTGACTTAGCCGGTCGCCATTAACACAGGGCTGCGCTACCGCGCGCCTGTGATGTCCCTCTATTTCAAAATTCTGGATCCGCCGCTGGCATTATGCTTTGCATGGCTGACGCGTATAGCTGAGTTTCTAATTATTGTCATTTTTAAGGTTTCTTCGTTTTTTTCTGCGCTAAGAGAATCTTCGCTGTGTAGCTAAACGTGAAGTCGATTCTATATGCGTGACAAAAACGAATACAGATGACACTTGGTAGGGTAAAAGAGGAAGCGCTCCGGGGAGTCATTAATAAAACAACGACTGTCGACGTATCCATAGCGCTAAATATAATGCTGCAGTCGGACGATGGAACGTCACATGGCGGCGCATATTTCATATTCTCATTTCCGGCGTTCCTTTATGACACCTACAGGCACTGTCTGCGAAATTGCCGTCGTGCTTGTTTTCTCACATTTCACGAAAATAAAACGGAGCGGTTTTAATAAGTTGGGAACGTCAGTCACGAAAATAGGAATTTCGCTCTCTTATATGTACCAGTTTATTTTGCGTTTAGGTCTATAGGCTACTTTTGTTATCCGTATTTTCGACTTCATCGTAGTGTCAGTAATGGAGTCGTGTCACTTTAGTCTATTTTGCGTCATGTTCGCATTTTACATTCGTGTCTTGAAGTTTAACATGGAAATACTTTTAACTAATTACGCGCGACAGCTATACTAAGCGCGTCTTAGCTATCGTAACTGTCGCTGTGTCCGTTCGTCAGACAGACGCCCAGACGATGGCAAAGACGCGCGAAGCATTCTGCTTTCGCGAGTAAAAAGTAAGAAAGCTGCACTGAATTCGTTTTCGGCACCGAGCCTCTGCTAAGCTCGGAATGCTATGCAAAGGCCATCACGGAAAACAACTAGTTTCTCTGGCCGCTGTAACAACATTTTTGACGCGCTACGCCGCTACAGCTATGCTCTAGGCGTCTGTGGAACGATTGTCGTCTGTTCGACTGTGCGTCGTCTGTCGTATGCCACGGATGTAAATTGTGACTAATCGGTAGGTCGGGAACTTCTTAAACGAATAATTAGCCCCGTGTCTTAAATTTAACCAAGCAAAATTTCAGCGATCTAGTACAAGGAGAACATTTTCAAATTCGATGTTGCATGAAGGGGGTAGAAAAATGTAGTTTTTTGAACAGAAAACTGGCTATATCTCGGAAACGGTGAGAGATACGGCCAAGGTTACTATTAATCACTAATATGAAGTGACATACGCCCTATCAGATAAGATGAAAATTATTGATCTTGGATGACCTTGAAGGTTAGTACTGCAAAAGGAACTGTATAGCCCGTCTTCCCTAGCGACAGCTGGGCTTTCTTGTCATCATTATACTGGATTACCGGTAGTTACTTCCATCCCGGAACTCACTGCACGAGGCATCAGATGATCGATGATGCACGTTGCCGTTGTTGATGAGTTACTCAAATATGAATGATTGTCAGATTATATGATTCTCCGCAGCTATCTATTATGCTTTTATACATGTACACTAATGGATAGGCCTACGAAATCGCTGCTGATGATCGAGATAGGTATAAACCACTGAACACTGGCATGCAGAGGCAGGTTTAGGCACGTTCAGCATGTTCGGTCAAACAGGGGCCACCAGAAAAAGGGGCATGCACATACCTGCGGTATTGATCTGTGAGTGTGATGGGGTGTTTACACGATCCAGCAAACGTCCAGCAAACTTCCAGCAAATGTATTCAAAATACACGTGCTAATGCTGGACGTTTGCTGGATCGTGTAAACACCATATGAGAGCCACTCTGTGGTGGCTCGTTGCGACATGTTTACTTGAAGTTGGTGCTGCACGACATTATTTGGCATTAAGCGTCCAAATTCAGAAAGCCGTAGGTCTATCACAAATCAATATTACCAGTATATAGCCTAGCCACAAAACTGCGCACGTTGTAACGCTGAATTCATGGTAATTTTTTACAAGACGTTAGCACGCTATGCAGATTCTCCTGTATGGTTCTAAAACATGGGCGTTGACACGAGCCCTGGGACATATTCTTCGGATCGCGGACACATATCATACATTTGACTGGTGCCAGCTATGTGCGAACACTTTGCCAGGGTAGGTGAGCAGCGTGATCTTTCTGTAATTCTGCATTCATGTCGACCGCCTTTGCCGTTGTAAAATGGGAGAACAATTCTTTTTCCAGTCGTCCGGAATGTGACCTGATGCCAAAAATTGCCCTTGAAGAACTGCAGCGTAAGCCAGGACACCATGGTTGTAGAAGCTCTCCGGGAATGCCGCAGATCTTCGGAGCTTTGCAATTGCTAAGCTTGGCCATAGCACGGGAGATCTCGGGCTCTTTGGGCTTCTCGGAGTCGATAGTAGCATATCGATGGTCGTAGAGCTGGCGGCCTCTATGACGTCTTGTGGTGGCTCTTGTGGTGGCTCCGTAACGCTTTTAGTGAGCAGCTCGGAGTATACTCCTTCCAGCGTGCAACTGACCAGATGAGCTCAGGATAGAACTATAGTCACGCGTAATCCTGCCGATCGTAGCTTCCTAAAGTTGGCAAATGCATCCTCCACATGGCCTGTCACGGTCTCTAGCGCCAACTCTCTTGGTTCTGCCTTATCGTCCGGCTAGTGTTGGCAGCCCTTTCTTAGTTGCGATTTGCACTGACGACCTTGTAATCTTCCTCCATCAGTTGCTAGGAACTGTCAGAAATTTGTTCTGTTTCATGCTGAAAGTATGACCCAGGCAACTAGGACTATGCTACGATGGTAACAGCGTTACGGAAAGTATCCCATTTACTTGCTTCTTCTGTGCTCAGTATATCATCATCATCATCATCGACAACCGTGGGCTCAATGCCCGTTGGTGTCTGACGCCATTCTTACTATCGCTGCCCACCGCTGCCTATCTAGGGCAGCGTGGCTTAACTCCTGC
>Ga0056128_1001669_pt1 | contig 25281 bp, 13 predicted proteins | sample WorMetLIZISLAND2_FD_71113 | JGI IMG/M metagenome (GOLD analysis project Ga0056128, IMG submission 71113) | Marine gutless worms symbiont microbial communities from Max Planck institute for Marine Microbiology, Germany - Olavius geniculatus... ... | reverse complement strand
TTAGGCCTATTCTTATTGTTCTGTCTGTCTCTGTTCTTTATTCTGTATGTTTCTGTGTCTGTCTGTCTCTGTCTGTTGTTACCAAACTATTCTTTGGTGAATAAAGATTGATATATATATATCAATGTCTGATACCACGAAGACCGTTTTTCAATTTAATGTATGATTTTACTATTTGCACACAAAATCATCAGCCCACAGCACTACCACTATTAGTATCCCTGCCACTGACACCACCACTGGGACTACTGTAATCTAAACAATATACTCACTCAATTATGTGATCAAACCTGGTAGGAGCGCATCTGCTTAGCAATCAGAGCATTGATAGGAATCATGAGGACCATAACTCCAACACCAGCTAGCACCGACGGTCCAAGCACCATCCACAGGAAGTATAGACAGATGCACATCTGGAATGGAGCTGACCAGATCATGTTGATGTATGCCGTGAGCTCCATGAAGCGCTGGGCATCAACAGACATCAGGTTCACAATCTCACCGAGCGTCGACTTCTTGCGAGATGCACTGCTCAGCTTCAGAGACTACAACGTTTACATCATTCAGTCTATTAGTCAATCAATCGTCAAACGAGCACTAACAACAATGGCCAGTGGTTCACGATATGTGTCCAAAACTTCAGATAAAAATCTACGGCTACAACTAACCAAATTTTAAAAAACCTAAATGTACAAAAATGCTCAATGAAGCAGTATTTTTTTGTGTTAGACAATTGCTGAAGTGACGGTGATAGACTGTCCTATGCAGCCATTGCAACCAAAGCTAGATATGACTGCATTCCGCTGTCTGTCCATTTACCATTCCATTCCATCCGTTACAGATAAAATATGAATAGTAGAAGAATATCATTGAATAAATTCAAAGAATCAAACAATAACTATGAGCCACCAAAAATAATAAAATTCATTGGATAGCAACCTTAATTTCTTGATTTGTTAACATTTCCAAAGAAGGCAACAGCAGCAACTTATGAACTGAAGGTTGTCATATACAGTTATTTGAAGTAAAGAATAATCCTACGAACAGACCTTCTTATAGACAGCAGCTACGAGGGAGGAGCGAATACGCATGCCAACGACCATGCACCGATGAAAATATTGATGCAGCATCATGGACTGAACGAACGCAACGGCAAACAGTAGAACTGTATAGAGGTAGCCCCGCCAGACCATCTGTGACCGGTCATTAATAAACGCAATCAGTAACCTTGACAACCCCAAACACACCACAAATACAATATAATCTTAAATACCAAAAACACATTGTAAAGTAAGTTAAGTCAATGGACATCCAAAAAGTCATTAAAAAGGTAAATTACCCATAGTCAATAGTGCTCTCTGGCAACTCTGTGACCCCAGGGCTAATGCTCATCCCCATTTATAAGGCCCTAAACCGGCAGTGAGCTGCAAACACAGCTCAGTTATAAGGGCAGAAAGTAAGACCTATCACATATACTGTTATTACCTTGCCAAAACAAACTGAACAGTATGACATAATTATCAACAAGTGAAATCTACATAATGATCACATTGATCTCCCACTGCACGAAATATCACTGATATATCAACATATTTAAAAATGTCAAAAACACCCGGAAGATCACCTAGAATACGTGTTTGTTCTCAGGTTCACAAGAGAATGCCAACACAATGTTCACTGACACAGTATTGGTGATTACATCATAAAACATACTTCAGCAGCAGAGGACTGAAGAACATGAGAATATCATGTCCAAGCTTGAAGGAAGCACCGACGATAAATGGCCTGAAATAAGTCCGACATATTGCCAGCCACAGACTCGGCTCATAGGTCTTATGTCGAACTGTCATTGTCACAGTCTCGGTCTGGTTCCGTGCAGGTGCCATCTCACCACTCCCCAATGCATTCCCCTTTAACGGCTCTTTCTCATCACCCTCGTACTTCTCTGGAATTTCCACCTGAAATTTCCGGTCTTCGCCATCTGTTGACGGCATCATACCCTGGCCACCGTCTTCATTAACCTTCACTGGTTTGAGCTGGACTGCGTCATCCTGCGGCTTCTTCTGTTGATGACTCTCGGCTTTATGCCGCGACCTGAACACATAACAGCAACAAATCTGTTCAATACTGCACATGCTAAATGTATCAGAATCACAGTAAATTATGTTACACGACAGTCAAACAGTTTATTCTGAATATTGGAGATTATACTAACATTTTTTAGAGAGTAATATCATCACAACGCTGTATAAACAAAAACAGTCAACATTGATCTCGGCATATTCTGAGTCGATACCAGTATTAAAACATGAACGCAGCTCACGAAATTGAATATATCAAACATAGCATAAATGTTTAACATCGCTGTCTGGTGTGCTGGCTGCATGGCAGTACACTGCTGAAATCAATCACATAACCTCATGGAGCTCTTGTACTCGATTATCCCCACTGCCTTTAATTACCGTTCTGCAATCACATGAACACTTGCCTCCGCAGTCTGTGTTTCCCTGACTCTGCTTGAAAAGCAAATATACCTACACCGTGTCCCAAAACTAGTGGCACCCTTACGGATAATTTAGTGTAAAATCATCAATACCTGACAGACTTTTACAAAAAATGAAACAGTCATTGAGGGAATCATTCTGAACTAGTCTTTAAAGTTTGAGCTTAAAATCACCACCTTGGCCTTGACGCAAGCTCTTAGTCTAAAGTGGGTATGCTGCTGCTTGATCCCTTTTCAATAACAATGCACTGAGTATATCTTAATGCAAACAAACTTTGACATCATAATGATGTTACATTAAGCAAACACGGAAAAGTGCGTACATCATAATGGGTGTGACAGAAAGTAATGTTAAGATAGCGCAGTGTACGATATTTCGTTGAAATCCATGAACTACAAACTGAATTAGGCACGTTTGAACAAGAGGTGCCGCTAATTTTGGGAGATGGTGTACTACCAGGGTAAGTGATTTTAGAGTACCGGGTAGCCGATATTGGTGAATCACCATTCATCAACAACAGACACTGACGTTTCACAGTTAGATGTTTTCAACATTCTGCAAATATACGTAAACTTTCCTAAATTCGTTCACATCTACAAACCTGTTGTGGCAATTGAATCTTGTCGCCTACCTGTTGAACTTTGCCATTTCTCGCTGCCAGCATTTTTCAAAGGCTGGAGAGACTTCGTGACATCTGTCTTCCGGGTTCAACGACCAAAGATCTTCCCGGGTCAGCGGCTGTCGATAACCCTTTAGTAGCATGCTAAAACACACCATCGATCAATACCAATATTACTCACAGTAATGCTGTAGGAACAGTGACATGCTACAGCCAGCTGAATTCATCAACCAAACAAAGCTGTTGGTGTAAAACTTATTGATTAATAGACTGTGGTAAAATTTGCTGAAGGAGTAGTAAAGTGTCCAAAAAAACAACCCAATAGATTATGATAATGATCCACATAATTACGGTAACTGAAACAAAATTTTTAACACAAATTCTTCATCCATTCTTGCAATTGCTACAAACAGCCAAGAACAATGCAGATTAAAATCTCACAGTGTATCTAGTTATTATTATTATTTTTTTTTCAAAGCCCATAAGCAAAAATCAGCAACCAGAAGATATTGCAATATATTACAGATATGATTATCATTATCACACAGAGCAAAAAATGACAATTTTCACCTCGTAAACCACCAAAATGTTATAATGGACAAAAACGATGCTGATCCTTCAGGACATTCGTGCTACAACAAAACACAGCTCAATCATAGGCAGCTCAATAAAATAAAATGTAACTAACCCACACAAAAAGTTCATCTTTGCTGCCTTGTGGTAAAGATCTAAACAGTAATGCACAGATTTTCATGTCAATTAAAGACTTCTGTATAAATAAAAAAAATATCAAAAATATTGATAACCCTATCATGATTATTACCTCTTAAAATATAATATTACCAGTATCAGGAATCATCACCACCTAACTCATAAATAAGACAGATAACCAAATACAATTCTATAAAGTATAGGGCTTTTATAAGGCAGCAAAGGTGCTTTGACACTGTTGGCTGGTGACAGAAAAGTGTAATACAGGTCTGTAAAATACCTAAGAAGACCCATCTGAATCTAGCAGTAAATGATGCCCAACAATATGATTTCTGTCTCACTTAAAACATCGCATCACACACACACAGATCAGAACAAAGTTTTACAGTGCATCTTTTACTGCCATAGATAATATTTAAAAACTAAGCCTAAATGACCAACAGATCTAAAATTTATCCAAAATAAACAGCATAAAATACAAATTCTAATGTCTGCATGCCATACTGAATAAAAATGCATAAAACCAGCGACATTGCATCACAATGTAATGTAGGCCTGCTCACCTCATCACGTTCGAGTTCTTCTGTCTTAGGGAAACGATCGACGAGAGATGCCAGAACAAGCTCCCCAAGAACAAGTGCCGTAAATATGCAGATAAACACGAGCTGATAGACTGCATAGCCACTGGCCTAGAAACAACCATTCACATTTACAGCAATCTCACACAAGCTATATTCAGATGGCAATGACTCAAATACTTTCATTAACTCAAGTCCTTGCTTAACTAGCTACAGATTCAGGTAGGTACTAATAAATGTCCTACAGGGGATCTTTAGTAACTGTTGATGTGAAAGTTTTGCACGCCAGATGCTCCTGATGGCTATCTAACACTGTCAACACTGTTGCAGTATACATCAGTTGTACACGTAAACTCCTATCATAAACCAAGATGGTGCTGCTAATATGAAATAAGCGGCTAAGATTATGAAAGAAAACTCGTCTCTAAAACAATTACCCCAGTAGCGATGCTTCTTGCATGTGTCTGAAGAGAGAGGACAGATGAAATGAGCTGAAGTAACCAATAAATAAACATGACTCCCGTCGATCTTACACCACGCTGTCTACCAAACTGGATCAGCACTGCAGCCATTACCTATGCAACAATAACAACACTTTTTCAGTGTAAATCAAACCACCTTATTTATTTGCAATCAGAAAAATAGATAATATGTAAAACAGATAACCTGATGCTCAAAAATACAATAAAACAAATAACTAGAAGCGATCAAAGATCTCAAACCTCCACTGAGAATAGTGCTGTCACCTGGCAAATCCAAAAGACTATCCAAAAGTAGTCAGTTTAGAGGCTTCCACCCTATCACTTACTAATAAACAATCCTGTTTCAAAGTAACAAAAAAATCCTGATCACTACAAAAATTCAATCAGTTTGCCTTTTCTTGGCCATGCTCCAACCGTCCACGAATCTCAGAATATACAGATATTCTTAGCTATCTTGCACACAAATAGACCTACTCAACAACATAACCTACCACTTCTTTGACGAAGGTGACTGTAATAAACAAGAGTCAGCCACTGCCACATGACAGTGCAACATGGGCAGAAAATCCAGCATTCATGTACTGCATATTACACTCACACAACATCTAATCTATATTTTATGTTTTGAACAGAAACAGGCAGATAGTGTAGGGGTTCCTAGTGATTTAAACCATACCAATATGACGATTATCAAAACAAACAATGCACGTTTTCATACCATGGCAATGAGCTGCACAAATGCAGCCAATAAATGAGCTGGCCAGGGTGCCGAGCCCACCACCATGTAACGAAGACGGATCAACACATCCACAGCACACAGTATGCTGAGAAGAACATTTAAAACCTATGCACAAACCACAACAGCCAGTATTAATACTGTCGACTTTTATTCAATGATCCTGCTTACTTTCTACTCCATACATCTGCTTCCACAAAGACTTGAACATAATACCACTGAAACTTGTTTGGAAACAGAAATGGCATCAGGCATGATAAAAAGCTGTTGCAACAATGCCATTACGTTTCTACAGATTCTCCCTGATTCAGATCAGTTTAGTGCGCATAAGTCTAAAATGCCAGAAATCTCAGTGAAAACTCTAGGTATGGTAATTTGACGTACTCAAGTTGGAATTCTACCACAAGAAAAAAGTCTGACTCAAATGTATCAATGATTTGTATTCAATTACTGTTTTAGCATCATCACTATTAACAGCACTAGCACAATAATTGCAGCACTGAAACAAACACTAATACAAAATATGCAATTCCAATGAAGAGAAACCATCAGCTCACAGTCTTTGTGACATTTAGCCACGTCGAATGTCCACGTGTTTGCTTGCTGTGCAGATAATACAGATAGAGAGGTGAGATGAGCAACAGGAAGCCACATGGCACCCACACCAGAACTGTGTCCAGTGCACAGACAGTTATCTCAGGTACCGGATCATACGTTCCAGTTCCATTGCCATGTCCACCAGTTACCGACCCATTATACTCCCGCAACTGAACACAACATTTATTACTGCAGTTAATAACGAAGCAACTGAGATCTATAATAGAATAATAATAATAACAACCAAGTGTCTAGAGAGCCGACAGCAGCAGCAACCAGCACAGAGCATAGATTAGAAAGTGGTGCTAGTGTTTAGGGTTAGTGTTTACCTTATGACAGATAATGGTTTAAGACTAGGGTTGGGGTTAAGGTTAGTGTTAGTTACTGCAGCTTATTCAGTTTTGTTATCTATTAAATTTTTAGCGTGCAAATTTAAGGATATTTCATACAATGATGTAGCTACAGATGTACACCCAAATTAAGGTTGCAAAACTGGTTATGAATTTGAATCTAGTGCTGCCAGGCTTGACTGGCTGACTGGTGTGAAGGCTTGATACCTTGGCATTGCACCTTGCTAAGGTTGATCTCATCAGTGGCTACTGGCTAGCTGCCGAGAGCGCGTCTGTCTGCGGCAGTATGATGGGTTCTCGTACTGCCGTAGTACAGTCAACTGTCGGCAGACTGTCGGCCCTTTAGTACGGAGCCTAGAGGACCGACTGTTGGCACTCTAAACAAGGTGTAATAACAAACAACAATGCAAATAAAATAAAGACTAAGAAGTGCACAAAGCAACTGTTGCAAAAAAAACTAAAGCGGTAAAATTGAACAATACGTCCGTTGCTGGAAAGATCTCCATCGACGAACTGCAGATACTGAATAAGCAGCATATAAAGAACGAAGGAAATCTTCACTGTCCCGCAGGTAAATTCTTCATAATTGTGTTTTTTTTCGAACATTTGCTGCAGTTTTTGAGTTGCAAAAACAGCGATTATTGCCAACGAACCTATAGTTCAATTTAACCAACTAAAGCTGCTAATACTGATCTAATCTGGTTTTAATAGCACAAAATAATGGAAGGGGGTTTTGTTGTTGAAAAGGAGGGAAAGAGTTGTAGCAGCAAGGGTAAATTGTCTTGAAGGGGATTTGTGGCAGGGAGTTTTGTCGTTGGGGTATTTGTCGTAAAATGGTTTTGCCACACAGGGCGTTTTGTGACAGAGGGTTCTGTTGTATGAGAAGAGAGAAGCTTCTTCAAATAAACTACACAAAAAGGTTTGTCCCTGTAGTGTAGTGTCCTGCGTTTACTGGATGTAATTCAAGCAATACACAGTCTTACCAGTACATCTGAACCACAAAATTCTTCATGAAACATCTTAACAGTCTATTAAATATGAGTAGCAATGTATAACGTAAATAATGTATACAATGCGTATAATGTCTAAAAAAGGATAAAAACGCATAGCATTAGTCAACTTCCTACAAAACAGTTGGTACTCAACCCTCGAAATGTTGGTGTTGCACGCATTGCAAAATCGTCAGATTGAATTTCGCTATCGAATCGATCGATTACACAGTGCACAAGAAAAAAATTGAAACAAAAAACGTTTTGTCGTAACTTTGTCGTAACTTTTGTGGTAACTTTGTCGTACGATTTTTTGTAAATCGAGTTTTATCGTACATTTGTCGTAAACCTTCCTCATGTCGTAACATTGTCGTATATTTATTTGTCGTACGATATTTTGATATCGAAATGACAAATCGCTATTTCGATAATCAAAGCATCACTTTGAAATTTTGTTTACAATTGATACGCATATTATCGCTCATAGTGAAGTCATGGTATTAAACCTGTCTTTTTGTTTTTGTCTGTAATTGCCAAAGATCACATGTTCACAGTCGTTTATATTTGACTTTTGAGGTGTTGTCTCATTAACTAGTTAAGTGTAATGTCGGATAATGATGTTAAGAAACGGTGTACGGAGAGCGACGAATTCAGTTCGCTGTCATCCACTAATACTGCACCATCGGTCTCACAGCCATCCGGCGCTGCACCAATAAAGAGTTTCCGTGATCTTATTTTTAACGTTTCTGGTACAATGCCAGCGTCAGCTGTCCAGAATTCGCAAAATACTACTGGGCCATTCGCCAAAAAGAGAAAGCTTGTTTCGGATATGAATGTATCTGATGCTGATACTAAGTCCACTGATACTAATGCTGAAGAAAAATCCAGTAATTCAGACGGAAAAGAAGATTTGGCTGGGGTCGTCAGTGAAGCGGATGTTGGCATCACTGAATTCATTAGTCAGCATGATGGATTTAGTGGAATTCTAAAGCAAAGGTAAAATGATGGGGTCTTTGATTCATCTACCTTATGATTGGAACGTGAAATTGAAAAGGCTCTTAAATATAGTTTTTAGTTTATCCATGTGATAAACATGTTAACTTGAATTTTTAATGTGCAGTTTATTTTTTATTTTCTTAATTTCGTATATGGACACTATATTACTTCATTCTATATACGACATTTATTGGTATTGTTAATAATAGCATGTTATGTAGTGAACAAACAGTACAAATGCTGTCACACTGCATACATAATGTTGTTGATTTCAGATAACCGCAGGCTTCACGTAGGCTTGTCGTAAACGTAGGCTTGTCATCTGTGATACTCACGGTAAGGAAACCATGCCCATCTGAAAAGGATAAATCTTTTGTGGCTCAAAATGCAGCTATCCCAATTTACGAAAAATTTGCTAAGTGGCTGGAAACTAAATATTTATGCTTCATGGTGTGACGATTTCAGACCGTAACTAGTGATGTGTTGTGTGCCACAGGAGTGACATTTGACATTTGATGTTACTTAAACTTATCTGTTGCAGGTACTCGGATTTTGTGGTGCATGAGATTGACCAGGATGGTCAAGTTGTACGACTAACTGATATCAGTCGACCAACACACACAGAAACCCAGTCACCTGACACTGAAGAAGTTAGTTACTATATTAATTTTTTTATACCATAGTAGCTGACATAACCATGTCCATAATCTGTCCAGGTTTTTATGCCTCTTTGGTAGCATTCGACTGCAGCATTTTTTTTCAAATTTTTTGTTGATCATTATTGTCTGATTTGTTTTATTTCATTATTACAGTTTATTCCATGCGATCGAATTTATGACATCATCATAGTTATAAATACTACAAATCATACCTTTATCATACCTTTTTCAATGTCTCTTTTTCCCCATCTATATTGGGAGCTAGGAAATGACTACTATTTTTAAACTAGGGCACAATATCTAAATTTGTTAGAGCCAGATTTGTGATATTTGGCCTAGTTTTTGTGCCAGTGTAACTTTGGATTTTGATGTGAGGAATTGACTGTCAGTCCCACATCAGGCTATTCATTTTTTAATGCATGCTTATTTTACAATTGTGTTAGAGACTTGAGTGAATATTAAGCTGATTTTTTTCATGGCACAATGTTTTGCTGACTTGCATTGTTACAGGATGGTTCCAGTTTATTATCTGAAGTGCAACAGTCACAGCTAAAGCAGTTACAAGAGTCCAAGAATTTAGATCAGGAAGTTTTGATACCAGTAAGTTCACTTTTATCATACCATTGCAAGTTGCTTGATGGTGATTTTTTTTTGTTTCAACAAAGTAGTACGGAGTACTGGTACAGAGTAGTTTTGTTTAATGTCATTGAACTGTGGCATTTAGCTGTTAAGTGCAGATTTCTAACTGCTTACAACATTTTACATTTAATCCTCAAGTTTGCTTTTTGAACATATTTATTTGCTAATAGCATACCATTACAGGTAGACAGAAAATATTTTCTCTAAAAGCATAAAATCATCACGGTGCACAGTGATCTATTGCTGGCATCTGGCGTTGTTGATTTTCTTGAGACTCATTTTCATATATTCTTACTTTAACTTGAGGATGATGAAGTATATGCATTCTATTTGTCATGTGTCAATCAAGTCATTGGAGAGCAAAGATGAACGAATGAAAATTCATCATTATATCAAGTCATCGTTTGCTAATCTTAACAGCAATGGCATCGAACGAGATGGCAAGAAGTATATTAGAGTCACTTATCGTGCTCGTAGAGGTTAGTGCAGCATCTAAATGTTATGCATTATGAAAATGCTTCAGCGTAACTGGTGAACTGATGGATGTACTGTCTTTGCACTTGGTGGAAAGTTTAATGTTGCTGAGAAGAATCAGTAGTTAAGAGCTTGGTTTGTGTGGTCTTTAGGAGCAAGCATTATTACTGCGACAGATGTTACTTTTCATTTTTCTGTCACATTTGTGTGCTCTGCTACAGCCGTTAAATGGAATGTAATTTGGAATTTGGTAATGACACTTGTATTAATCTTAAACTTTTGTCCGTGTTTCTAACTTTCTTTGTTTTTTATGTATCTTTGTGTGACTCCTGTTTTAGTTAGCTGAATAATAAGCTGAGTGTGATGATCGTGTTAATTTAATGTTCATCTGTGATGTTTACAGAAGAGAGAAAGCCGGAATGTTTCAGTAAGACTGCCGGAGATTACACAAAGTTTGTCATGTACAAGGAGAATACCGAAACTCAACATGCAATCAGTGTTATAGCAAAATATCTCAGGTTCGACTACATGCTTACATTTTGGTGACATTATGTCACACGTGTTCTCTTGAAATCATTTTTAGGTAGTTTTCCTGACACTAACTTACTGACTTACTAACCAGTGGACCGATTCCCAGCATTAGTTGTTATTCTTGAGCCAGTCTGATATTCCTGGCTGTTTGGTTGATTGCTTCATTTGTCACTGAAGTGAATCTTGCCATATATCATTAGAGTCTCTGTGTCATTTTTAGGTGCTCTTAAAGCAGAAATAGTTGCCTATAGATTATTCAGCTCTCCAAACTTGAAACTGCTTGATTCCAAAACTTAATTGGTTAGTGTTTGTTTAACATTAACATTGTCGTGGTCATGAATACTGATTATTATTCCAACTGGGTAGGTTGTTATTTTAGCAGTCTGTGTTGATGGGCTTGTTTGTTCACAAAATATCTCGAGTAGATATGATCAGTTGATCAGATTTCTAGATTAATTTCAACGAAGAATGCTTTTGTGTTAGGGACAAATTGCTGAGCTTTAGAAGAGGAGATCTGGATTTCGTACTAGATCCTGGATCATTTTTCATTATTGTTTACCATTGACATTATAGAGCATGAACTGATGTTTGCAGTTTTCTCAGTCATACTATGGATGCAGGGTTCCTGTGTCTGAACTGCGATCCAGTTCTAGGAATTTTTAAAGGATTTTCATTACATTTTCTATAGGCAGTCAAGAATAAGTCATGACAGGTCTCAGTGGAGGTAAAAAAGTTTTGGTTATGAGCGTGGTAGTGACTATTGTATTTTCTCCATTAATTTGCACGGCTAAAAATAAATAAATTATAAGTGTTCGAATTATTAGAATTAAAAAATAACTACTGAAAAGCCTGTTCGAATTATTTAACTAGAATACTGCAAACGTGAATGATGTGCTAGTGGTGTGTGACCAGTACAGCTGCAACCAGCAGGCTTACTGCGGCTTTTGATTGTCGCACGAGGGGAGGGCGCAGCTAGTGCAAGCATGCTCATTTGTGAATGAGGCTGCGGCGGACCGGTCAGCACCAGAGATGTGCGGATTATGGATGCAGATCCGCAGGTTTCTGGCAGCTGATCATAGGTAGACAAAATTTGCAGATGCAGAATCATGTTCTGTGACTAGTGTAGTTTTTCTAATAACTGCTAACGGACTTTGGAAAGCATGTTTAATTACTGTCTTGCACCAACATGCCCTTTACTGCTGTTACTTTGTTTAGTTATATTGTAATCTGCTATAAGCCTAGTGGCCTTCCTTACAGAATAGGCCTATTCAGTGCCGACGTGGACTGACAGTGGATCCAATATTTTGCTCCTGTTGCGTACGCGGACTCGCATTCTTGGTCAAAATTGCAGACTGATGTGGACTCCAAATTTTGGGATCGGCACATCTCTGGTCAGCACTGCTGCTGCAGCTAACATAAAAGCACGCCGGATGAGCAGCTGTATACAGGCATCTCTGCTTGCTGTGTATGCCCTTTGGCTGTCTTCCCCCTTCTTCTCTACCATACAGCCTGACAGACGGCGTCATGCCTGCGTTAATTGGTCTATGCATAATTTGCATTGAAAGTGTTTTCCAGGCCAACATGTGATCCAGTGATTTTCAACCGGGGTTCCGCGGAACCCAAGGGTTCCGCGAGCGTCTGCCAAGGGTTCCGCAGCTGGCCAGTAAAAATAACCTAGCGTGCGAAATCACGCCAGACAATGTTGCAGAAATACTCAACATTGATTTTTTTTGGTTTGAAATTGCGTTTATACGTGTTTTTTTTGCAAGACTTACTGTGTTGAACCATTTTTGTTGTTATTAAAATTTTGGCATATTTGCATTTTAGGCCAATATTATAATGTAAGCTTCCTATGCAGTATGCACGACATTATTCAACTCCAATGTATTATTGGAAATAAAAAAGAACACGTTGATTAGGATTATGGTTACGAAATTGTTTGGACATTTACTTAGTTAATTCAATTCTTTACAAACTCAGCTAAGAAAAATTAAAAAGACACGTAGGCCGGTCTTTTCCGAGGGCGTCCACATGATAAATTTTCTAGGTTGGTGGCGGGGCTAAGCGGCCGTCGACGATGGCCTCGCCCGTCGTGTCTGGTTAAATACAATAGCATACTGCTGCCTATTAATGCGGTCAAATTTTATATTGGTCATCTTTGTCTGCCTTGTCATCCTCATGACGGCTCTGTCCTCAGTGCCCTGCTAGGCAAATGAGTCCGTGGACACCCTGTAGCTTTATCCTCGCCTACGTCGCTGAACTCACGGATCAATGCGCATGGGGTTCCGTGAGTGACCTTCGCGCTTGTGTAGGGTTCTGTGGCAACAAAAAGGTTGAAAAACACTGATGTGATCGAATTATTAGAGCCAGGTGTTCAAATTAATAGGAGTAAAATAAACAATTATTTTTCCTTAAAATTTAGGTGTTCAAATTATTGAAGTGTTCGAATTAATGGAGGAAATATGGTAATTTATTGCAGGATAAATGCTGGTTGTTTTGGCTATGCTGGGACAAAGGACCGTCGAGGCAAAACAGCACAGGAAGTAACTGTTCAGAGGTACATTAAATTAATGCAAGATATCTAATTTTGTAATAAAATCTATGTAAAATTAAGTATTTTTATTGTACTTTTTACCACTGTGTACACACATAACATTATAGTTTCAAACTTACTAATACATGAACTTGGACAGTGGTCATTGGCTGATTTCTCGTTTTTTCGTGATGGCTGATACTAATACAGATGAGAGTTATCAACGACATAAACAGAAAAAGAGAATTATTAGTAAGTCTGATTTTTGATTTATTGCAATAAATTTGGTGTCACATCAGTGCTAACAAAACTTAATTAAATCAGACGTGTTTGTGGAAGGTTATGCAATTGACTTTTTAAGATGGCATTGAATTTTAGTGGAATGAATTCTAAAGTGTTGTGTTACAAGCCCATTATTTTCCATGGGCTAAGACCAAAACATGCTCTTTCTGATTTTGATCATCTTTTGTTCACGATAGTCTTGAAAACATGTGTAAGTGCTGGTGATTTAGTTGTTTTTTTCATTTTGTTAGTTGTTAATTTAAGTGTTTTGGCTTTGTTTTGTGCAGTACAGGAAAGTTATCTGGCCAGTAAATTTTTTTATTTTTTGGTTTAACTTAACCTGGAAACAGGAGTAATTCAGATCGTAAAAGGACTAATTTGTGTTATGATTTATGTGAAAAGTTAATTTAGATGACATTTTTGTGCTTGGTGCAGAATACCACCATTGCGTCTTTATCAGCTGAATAGCTGTCTTCGCAACATCACATTGGGAAATTTCAGGTAATTCTCAAAGTGTCGTGAATTTATTTACATTTGCGAAAGCTGTACTGCAGAGAATTTAAACTTTTCCTGGAGCTGAGACTCTGACTCTGTGAGCTAATCTGGAAATATAACGGACCTGAAGTTGGAAGTTTGCCTGAAAATATGCCCAATTTTTCACTTCTGTTAAAGCTCATTTTGACGACACAGTGATGAAGGAACCGTGTATTTTGCAGATATGTGACAAATCATGTTACTGCATAATGTGTGCTAAACATAACTGATATATGGCCAGCTTAATCTGCTGTCGAGTGAAATAAAAAAAAATATAAACTGATTAGTTTATGAAGTTATCGAAAAGGATTGTGAATAGTGGCTGCAGCTATTTGCAGGTTGAATTACATGACCCTCTATTCATTTCTAGTCCAAGAACGATTCTTATTTTATAATTGCAGACTATATACATATATTTGTAAAGCGCACAATGTCAGCAAGAAACTCACTGAATCTGAGGCAATTTGATTGGTGTTTGTTTTGTAACTTTTGTTGAGATCGTTGTTCGCTTTGCTTCAGTGGTGTAACTTCAAATTGCGGGCCCCTGTAAGAAAATCATCTATGGCTTTTTCTCCTTCTTTTTCCCTCCTTTTGTGCTCCCTTCCTACCTTAACAAGTAGGCCCTTTTGGTGCAACTAGGAGGTCTGGTCTGGAGGAGTGCTGTGAACTTCCCCAGCAGAGTTCAAAGCAGAGTTTTGGCTGAAAAGGTATTTTAGAGCATTCTGGCGCCCCTGAAACCACATCTGGTGACTTCAAATTTCGTGTTTTTGCTGTGTGAAAAAGAAATTAACAACGAACACCATAATTTTGGGATTTTGGGCCCCTCGGACTTACGGGGGGCCTCCTGCATTGCGGTGTCTGCGGAGTCAGTAGTTATGCCACTGCTTTGCTTGTCTTGCATATAATTATATACTTAGATACCATGAAACGTACTTACTAACTATGATTAAAGACGTGTACAAAGCAACAGAAATGAACTGAGCAGAACAGAACTGTCTTTGTGCACTGTGCAAACTAAACTGAATTGAAGTGAACTGGACTGCCATTTCATTCGTTTTGTACACCGTGGGCCATAAAAAATGTGGCACTTTACTTTTGTACTTTTATCTTTGCCAGTTATTGACCGATTTACAAAATTTTTTCACCGTCACACTCTGCGGACAATTTGCAATAATGTGGTTATTATATATGTCACCATACCATAAATGCGTCTCTACACTGCCTTATGAAATGTAAATGTAAGAGAAAACTTAGCATAGTAACAGACATCTAGGTAAATGAAAAAACTACTTTAGACCAACATTGCGGTGAATGATCCATATGACACTAGACTGTGTTAGACCCACACAATCTAGTGTCATACAGATCATTCAATGCAGTGTAGGTCTGAAGTGTTTTTTTTGTTAATTTTTCAAATTGTTTCTTTGCCGTTATCATCATGTATGTCTATTTTACTCATATTTCACAAGGTAGTGTAGAAATGCATTTGCGATATGGTGGGATATATAATAATTGCTTTATTGCAAATTGACTGCAGAGTGTGCCAGTGAAAGAATTTTGAAAATTGGTCATTAATTGGTGAAGATATGGACTAAAGTAAAGTGCCACGTTTTTATTGGCCCACCGTGTACGATCCGTGCAACACAACTGAATTGAACTGACATAATAGCAATTTGTACCAACAACTGGGTGCTCAGACTTGGTTCCAAAATTCATTACTCGGTTTCAAATCCGGGTAATTGGTACCCGTTTTTGCACTGATTATTTGTGAAACTGATGAAAATTTCGCTAGTTGGAGTGTTTGGTGAAATTTAATGCTGCAAGGGACTTGAAGGGAGATTCAACTTCACCCATTTTCGTCCACGGAATATTCACATTTGCTATCACAGACACATTATAGACGTTTTTATACGAAAAAATAACTTTGTTGACAGTTATGGGGTAATTATGTGTGCACATGTGACTTTATTATCGTTTTTCCCATACTTGCGTTAAACATAAAACTGGGTCCGAGTACCCAGGTAATTGCAACCTGGTACCCGGTTCCTAAAATGGGTAATGCTGCAAATCACTGTGACACAATGCAGTTCAGTTTAGTTTAGTTTGTTCATTAATGTGCTTCAGCAATGCTGTACGGCATCCTCAGTGTCATTGTCGTCTATCACGGATGTATTGTGGCTGAATGGTGCGAGATAGGGCCTAGGTTGCTAATAGTCACTACCAGGGGTAAGAGGAAGTCGCATATTGAATTTTAAATGACATGAAAATCATCGACCTTGGATGACCCTGAAGGGTCATAATGCACTATGGTATGCCAATTGTGCGGTATTGTGACTAAATGGTAAACTGAATGGGGTCGGCGATAGTATTATCAGATAAGGCACTGGCGACTTTCTATAGGCTGTCAATAGCATCGTGTCTCCGTCGGCAGCAGTTTGGCTGTGGTTTTCAATGGAACCAACTGGCCATATCTCAGAAACGGTGAAAGATAGGGCCAAGGTTGCTACTGGTCATGGTCACTAATAGAAAACCGCAAACGCTCTTTTAGATGAGATGAAAATCATCAACTTTGGATGATTTTGAAGGTCAGTACAGCAACAATAACTGTATAGGCTGTAGCACGTTTTCCCTAGCGACAGCCGGCCTTTCTTGTCTTATACAATCTGTGCATTGCTGCAGAACTGAACTAAGGTTTTAGTTAAGTTTTCAGTTCAGTTGTTTTACATATACCTTCACTGCCTTTAGTTATGTGCTTGCGCTGCAGAATATGCAAGAAGCCGCTGAAGTTGGGTCAGCTTAGCGGAAACCATTTCATAATTGTGCTCAGGTGTGGCTTGTGCATTAATTGTTGTAGCTTTTTGCACTATTTAAATTATTTTTATTTGAAAAGTGATTTTTCAGTTTGTTTCTGTCAAAATTGCAGTTGCAGAAATGCAAAGCTGTGAATGCAATTTGGAGAGAAGTATTCTTCAGTGTTTTGGTGCTTTTGGTTTGCTGAATAAAAAAGTTTTGTTTTGGTTTAAAAAAACGTTTATCTATTTTGTAACTAGCTGTCATAAGGTGAATCTAAACAAGGCTTTTTGGACTAGTTTTGTCTTGTTTAGCTGTGAGAGTTTTTGTACTTAATTTGGTTGTTGTAGGTTTTGTTTGTCAGTACCGTAGCCAAGCAATAGGCTGGAAACAGCCAAGTGATTGGCTGCAAAGATGCCAGGTCAAAGGAGATTATTTCCACAGGTTGACAAAACGTGATAAATTTTATTCTATCTTTACATCATTGGACACTTTGATTGTAAAGATGATTTATTTTAGCAATGTGTGACGAATTTTTGGAAGAAATTCAAGTTGAAAATAGCATCAGTGTCAACATCCCATCTTAGTCCATCATAGTGCTTAGTTTCAGCTTTAGATCCACTGTGGTTCTTTAGATGAAAAGGTGTTAGTTATAGTCACCCTGACGCTAAGCTTGTTTAATTCTACTTTACAGCGAAATGGAATATTGAATCTTTTCATGGATAAGGAAGCATAAATACTTTGAGTCATCTCCATTTAAAGCACTCGCTAAGACTGTTAGAAATTGTGGATGACACATTACAGTCTGAAAACTAGACTTTTGGGACTACTGGTAGCAACTGCTTTTACTGCTAAACATTGTTATTAACAAAATACCAGCATGTTGGTGGCGTAGCATAGTGGTTAGAACGTTGGTCCTGGCCGGCGAACTTTCTCTATCCTGCGCTAGACTGATGGATGGCCGTGTGACCACTTTGTGGGTAAAGCGTCCGCTATCAGTCAACCAACAAGGCCAACTCAGCCTGCCATCCCTCCGGGGTCGGTTAAATGAGTGGTAACCCATTATATGGGTTACGGAAGGTGGGGACCTTGGTACAGCTGAGTGGGGCTGCCTGGCCTGGCCGCTGCGCTAGGCTGTGTTTGCAGGCTGCACGCAGCGGCTGGGAGGCCTGCGGCTCTCGTCAGTGATGAAAGCGCATTAGAGGCGTGTATATGCGACGATGCGTTATACAAATTGACAATCTTTACCTTTTTTACCTTTTAATGTAAAGTGTATACAGAATTGCCATGGTAGCCATTATGGTGGTATGTCACAACGATGACATTTTCTGTACTTTTTAGTGAGTATTGCATTTTACTGTTGGTATGTGCAGGAACGTGACTGGCTCTGATGAGCAGATTGACATAGCAATGAAGTCATTACGTGATGTTGGGTTTATCAATTACTACGGCATGCAGCGGTTCGGCACTACTCGTGTTACAACGCATAACATTGGCAGGTTGGCTACACAGGGATGTAGTCTGTCATGTTTGCTTGCTAGTGGTCTGCTTGTGTTGCTATAGATCTTGGAGTTCCAGTTAACTGGCTGTTGGTTTATATGCTGTCATGCAACACTGTTCAGCAACACAACCTACGACAAATTTTTCATTGGTTTTGCATCAGAAGATAAGGTTTCAGGGTCAGAATTCTCTGTCATTATTTGCATTGAAAGTATTTTTCAAGCCAACGTGGCATATGTAACCACCGTTCCAGGTCTATTCAGCCTTTTGTCCCTCCAATGTAGGTAAATCAAGTACTAGCCTGCCTGGCTGGAGTTAATGCCTGGGGCTTGTTCACTGTTCAGCTGTGTCGGGTTGCAGGTAACAACGTATAATCTCATATGGCAGATGATGCTCTGTAGCTCTGAGATGAGTTTTTGTTCCGAACTGTACACAGTGTTAGCCTTGTAATTTGATTGGTCGTTATTGCTCGTGTGTGATTGGTGCAGAGCTTTGCTGCGAGGTGATTGGTCCGAAGCTGTTGAGCTGATACTGAAGCCCAGAGAAGGCGGTGAGCCCCACTCATTTTTTGCATTGTCTTTGGCTCTGGGATCTATGTGGGTTGTGTGTTGTCTGCTGTTATGCAGAATATGTTATTCTTTTGCTCACGATGCAATGTTATGATTGCCGATTTTATGAAGTCATCTGTTCCAGCAGCATCTGTCCCAAGCTAATTAATGTCACACAGGTTTTACTTAGCTTATTAGTGTTTGTGAAGGTGGTTTCCGTTTGTTGGAATTTGATATGTTGTTCTCACACAGATTGTATTTGTGTCAGCCAAGTCTTGTTTCACTTTTTTCTCATTTTTTCCTTATATCTTATGTTGACACTTGATGTACTTAGTGTACGATTTCTGATAATAATTATATTATATTTCCACTTTTTTGTCTTTTATGTTTTCATTTGAAGAGAAAGGTTGGACTTTGTAGGGAATTGTTAGGTTAGAAACTAATCAGTTTAATGATTAATATGTAGCATATTATTTGAGTAGGATATGCTGAATGTAACGATTCAGTCAGTGGAACTAGACTTAGTGGCTCGGGATATCCCACTTCATGGCATGGGTTTAAAGAGGGCATCAAAAGTGTTTTTTTGGTTTGTCCCAAGAGGATGCATGAGCTAGGAGTAAAATGGACATAGAAGTCAAGGGACAGTTGCTTTAATTAGAAAATGGCATATAAAATGGTGTCTTGTGTGTATTTATGTCTTTTGGGAGCTTAGGTTATTTTTTACTTACTTTGTTCTCTTATCTATCATCACAGTGACAGGAGTGTTTGTTATAGCCATCTATAATCTCACTTGAGCAAGCCTGACAGTTAAAACTCATATCAGGTCTGTTTATAACATGCACATTTTAGGCAGAACACAGTCGTGAATATGCACATTTCAACACGATTTAGAGTTTGCTGTGTCTTGTTTGTTGTTAGTTATCACACAGGACACTAGAGCATGGTGAAACGTATACTGCTGTTATTATTGTGTCAGGCTGCATGTAAGCATTCAGTAATTTCCTTTTGTGGATGAATTTTCATTCTGTAGATCGTCTGGAGATGGTGAAAGCCCGGCAGGTCTGGCAGTCAACACACGATGCCGGTGAAACTCTCTCAGCTCTCCGTGGATTTCACTGCGCAGAACGACAACTGCTTGAAGGACTGAAACGATCGGCCAAGAATGATATCGTCAATGCTCTGTCCAATGTATGTTCACTTTGATAGGCACTTATCCCGGGTGAAGCATTCTGAAGTTGCTGTTTATGGATTGTCTGATCGGTTGTCAGGTTTTTTATCATGTCGGCTTTTCGAGTTGTGTCATTTTCTATTTTTTTGGTTGGTTTTATCCGTATGGTAGACTGACATGCATACTCATTAGTTTGTAATGTTAAATTTTGTTGGTTTAATTTCCGTGCCGTACTTTGGTTGTCAGGGTTGCACCCATTGTAATCAGTCATATTACAGCAAGTAAACTGTCATTATTATCCGTCAGTGTTTTGGTGTACTTTGTGAGACCATAGAGTAATATCAGGAAAGTATCAAGCCTTCGGATAGTTGCGTTGTTTTAACTTGGAATGGCTGGCTTCACTACGATTATTGTTATATCCAAAACTCGAAAGCACTAGTTATCAACTAATCAATCCAGTTCAATTCAGACATACAGATATTGTCATGTCAGGTTTTATTGATTAACGTAATAACATACACGCATGTATCTAGTGTTGTGGACCGTATGTTTTGCTTGATTCTTTAGTGCTCAGTTTGCAACAGTTCATTCATTGGCTAAACTGTGAGCACTCTGGCTGTTGTGTACAGATCCCACGGAACATGCGACTGATGTATGTTCATGCATATCAGAGTTATGTCTGGAACTCGGTCGTTTCACGTCGTGTTCGTGAATTTGGTCTTGTACCACGCCCCGGTGATCTTGCTGTCCGCGGACCAGTCACCAGCGATGTATATGAACACACCGGTATATAGTTATAATGTACAGCAGGGATATGACTGCATTAACAACGTAAATAAAATCTTTTCCATGTCATATGGCCCATAGGGTGACACTGGTCTGTGTTTCCTCAGCTCTCACCCAGACACCAGTTTACACTGCAAGACCACAGATGCAGGGCTAGTATATCGTGTAGTGTGCCTGTTTGTGCTCAGCTTTTACTGAGCCTACCCAGGAAGGGATGCCCAGACTGAGTTGATCTGAGTGGCGGGTTATATAACAAGGTAGTTACTCATTTGCCAGTGGTCACCCATCCAAGTACTAACCAGATCTAGCATTGATTAACTTTATTGACGCTGTCAAAATGTTACCAGGTGAGCTAAAGCACTATCTAAGTGCACCATGTTCAGATAAAATTGGCATCTGGTTTTGCCATCTTTCTGGCCTACGTGTAACCAACACAATGCTGAATTTTAATTTTTGGAAAATTATTGCTGTTCTTACTTTTTTGGAAATAAAATGTGTTAAAAGTTTTTGGTTGAACTATAACTTAGTTCATTTGGTTTTGCCATGTTTCTGGTATTGATGTAATCAAAGCAGAACTGAATCTGATTTTTAAATATGTTGCACTTGCTGTCATATAAAATAAAATGTTTAAAACTTTTGGCTATGCTATAACTTAGTGTATCTGCAACAGGCTGGACAAAAATGGACTATTATTGAGCATTGATTCTGTAGCAACAGTTAGTGGTAGAAAAGCATGTAATATGTAAAAAGCTTGTGTTTTTTTCAAAAAGGTTTAGAACTTTATCTGATTGCATTTAATTACTCTTTGCCTAATTTGCATAAATCTTTGCCACCCCTAAACTTATGCTGAAATGCCACACTGAAGCTGAGATTCCATGCATACAGAGTCGGCCGAAGTGGAGTCTGAATGTCGAGTGGAGCCTGTAGTGATAACGGAGGACAATGTCTTTGAGTTTGCAATCACGGACCTGGTTCTGCCGTTGCCCGGCTATGATGTGAAGTATCCCGACAACGAGACTGCAGCCTGGTACCGCGAGCTGCTTGCTGCTGACGGCTTTCAAGATTTCAGCTTCAGAAACCGAGTGAAGTATGCACAAAGATCAGTGTTACTCTGAGCTAAAGTCGACCATTCTCGGTCTTTTGTTGTGAGCTTCATATGAGCTCCACTGCTCCAGCATCTCAGAATTTGTACTCATGGAGTTTATTTATATGCTGATCTCATTTTTCGTAGCTTTACCGGTCCAGTATTCGTATGGTGTCTTTCTTTTTTAGGTCATGTCACATCATATATTTAAAACTTATAATGTTCCCATTACACGGCAAAAGACCATAGGTGCGTTACAGCATTTGTAAAAGTACATTGTAACAGCTGATTCAAACGTTCAAGGGTGTTCTGTCCTACAGCAGGTTTAAGACCCTTTCTTTTGAGTGTGCAGAGTTTCTCTTTTATTTTATTCCTTCATGTAGCTGCTTTTTTCCTTATCGTCTTATTCCAACGTTTGTTACACATTCAAAATTTGTGACTTTGGCTCCAAAGCTATAGTTATGAATGAAACGTCTTTATTGTGTTGCAGCCAATGCCTGGATTTCGATTTTATAGCGTAAAAATACTGGGCTAAAAATTGAAAAGTGTGCATAACTTTTAGATAAAATTTGTTCAACAGTATGACAAAAAACATTCAGCATAACGAGCTATTTGAGTTTTAGGCTGCATGATATAAACTACTTGTGCGACTGGTAGGGATTACTCATTGGCCGGGAATTACCGCAAAATGGTTGTGAAGCCGGGAGACCTGAGTTGGGAGATCCTTTTCTACAATGATTTTCAGTTGCCACTGGTTCAAGGAGACATCGATGTTATTCACAATAAGCCATTAGCATCTGCTTCCCAAGGTCAGTGACTGAACAGCTTTCTCTGTGGATTGTTTCTTGGCTGCCAGTTCTCTCCACCTCTACATGAGGTCCACATTAAGATAGCTGCCGGAACAGGCGTTGTGTTTTCCACCAGCAATCCATGCTTTAATGCTTGTTTGTCTACGTTTGTTTATATCGTGTTTATATGTTCTTTGTTTCTGTGTATTAGTTTGTATTGCATTTCTGTACCATCATAGTTTCTTTTAGTAATTTTTGTATTGGTACTGATTTCTTGTACCTGTATCAGTAGTCTGTATTTGTGGCAAACGGTCATACATCTGCTAAAATTGGTCGTAAAGCAGTTTGTCTACTTCCATTGCTACACTTTTAATGTAATATCTGTTAGCAAAGGTTTGGCTATCTTTGGTGTTCTGTCAACACTGCAAGAAGTGACGGGCTGAGCTTTAATGTGGAGGGGCTTAACATTGAGGCTGGGGCTAAAAACTGAGGTGGGGGCTTAGCCTTTGCTTTTGCGGTCAATTTAACCACAGTTGTGTTTAGTCTTTGTTTTGTGCATGATGTAACGTGGTGCATTGTGGGTGGTCTGTTGTGGCGTCAGGTGTCATCGGCAAGTTCAAAGCACTCAAGGTGGAGCTGAGTTTACCGTCATCGACCTACGCCACGATGGCCGTTCGCGAAGTGCTTAAATGCAACACGTCGTCGGCGCATCAGGCCACTTTGAACGTTACCTGAACATTCACTGAGGATGAATTTAGCACGTTTCTGTAGGGTTAATTATTAGCTCGTCGCCCATTATTATGCAGTTAAGCCAGTGTCGGATTTATGCCGGGGCCAGATTTAAACTCAATTCTGTAAAAATCTGGGGGCTCTCACATAAATTTTCTGACAGTAATGTACAAAAACTAGCCATCAATTCGGCTTAAAACTAACTGTACGCAGTTAACGGTAGCTGCTATTACCCGATTTCGGAGTTCAGAAGCTTTATACAGGCCAGGGAATGTTGTGCTGCGTAGAGTGAACTGTGAAATGTTGCAGCACGTCATGAAGAGGCAGAAAATGTTCATGTCGCGCTGCTGCCTGTGGGACAGGCCCGTCGAAAGGGAAAATTGGGGAAACTTGAACCGGACCCTGCGACGTTTAGGGGCCCCGCCATTGCTCAGAAATATTTGCTATATGTTTGACAGCAGAACTGATCATCTGTATTAAGCTTATGTTAGATGTCAGTTATTTTGCAACGATTTTTCGACAAATTTGACTATTTTTGGATGAATGAATGTATTCAGTCTTCTAGCCCGCTCCCCATATTAGGCCCCTGGAGAATTTTTCCCAGACCCTGCTGTGGCTGTTGTCGGGCCTGCTGTGGGGCCATTTTTTGTGGGGACCCTGTTCAGCCAAAGATGTCTAAATCCACCGCTGATCTATATGGTGATGTATGCTCCAGGACCTACACCACAAATTATAGTTTTTGGTTCTTTTATCAAAACTATTCATTTAGGCTCAAATGCGCATTTGACTATAGGGCCTACTTGAAATTTTAAAGTCCGAATGTAGCTTTGTCAATTCGGCTTGACTTTTTGATTTTCCAGCCCAGTCTGTGCTCAGGTCTGATTTGCATGTTACTTTCAACGTATTTATCGTTATAATAGCTGATAGGAAGATTATTATACTCATGTGGAATTTCGAGTTTCAATTTTATTCAGTTTACTTTTCAAAGATGTGTAACAAATTGTTAATTTAAAAAATCGTAGGCTGCATACAGTCACAGCAAGCAGACAGGTCGGAAGTCACATGCCACTGACGTAGTAATGATAGTGATAGGCCCAAGGACGATCATCGTACAAAGCCTGTGAAGGTCCTAATAACGATAGCAGCACGCCAGCTTGCTGTAATCGGCATAATTTCAGTTGTAATCGTTGTCAAACGTCCGGTATATGACTGATTGATTCAGCAACTGCTGGAAATTGACTTATCATTGCTGCCACCGGTATGACGAATATAATTCATCGTGCTTTTTATCGTTCCGTGTAAACCTGAGGTCAATTTTGTTGTCACGGAATCCTACATCTGGAACTAGCGGTAGGCCTAGAAAGTAGGCCTACGAGCAGGACGTTTTTTGCGCAGAAATTCGTCGCTGCTAGAAAAAAATGCCATATACAGGGTGCGGCAAAATTAAAGACCCCACTACAAAACTGCATTATCTAAAACGGCGGAAGAATTTTAAATGAAAATTTCTTCGGTTATTGAGGACATAATTTGACGCAACCAGCGTAACCAAGTACAAGCTTAACAATGACGTCATAGCTGCGTCATTCTGTAGTGAAAATAAATCGTGCTTGTAAATAAAGTTTAAACGTTGAATTTTCGCACTCTTAACGATGGGTAAGATATCCGCAAGTGACA
>Ga0056128_1001667_pt1 | contig 25313 bp, 18 predicted proteins | sample WorMetLIZISLAND2_FD_71113 | JGI IMG/M metagenome (GOLD analysis project Ga0056128, IMG submission 71113) | Marine gutless worms symbiont microbial communities from Max Planck institute for Marine Microbiology, Germany - Olavius geniculatus... ... | reverse complement strand
TCCTGGCCACAGGGCCTACTGTTGCGCAGAACTCGCCGTTTCTTCCCTAGCGATGGCCTTGACCACCGCCAGTACTCATTTTACCATCCTACGGAGGGTAGAAGGCTGAGTCGACCTAGTCGGCTGGCTCCATACTGTAGACAGTCACCCATCTAAGTACTAACCGGGCACGGGGTAGAGTAACTTCGTCTCATCCGAGACGCGTTACCAACTACGCCATGCCACCAACCAAACAACTACCACATACAATAAATGCATGCACAGAACTGGAACCAACAGTCCAGTACATGTCCAACAAAAAAGACTTGTTGGTGTTTCACCATGATGCGGCATAACAGTTAATCAAACTAAACCAGGCACTGACAACTTTTATAGGTCAGCTCAGCCTGTCATCCCTCTGAGGTGGGTAAATCGAACACCAGCCTGCATGGTTTTGTAAACTGGAGCACATTCATCTGCATCGGCTGGCAGATAACAAACACTGGGCGATTTCACTTTTTGACTTAGACTTTCGCTGAGACTTTCGCTGAACCTAAACTTCGGTCTAGGTACCTACTTTAGTCAAAAAGTAAAGTGATTTCAAAAGTTTGGTCTAAGTAGGTACTTAGACCGAAGTTTTGGGTCTAAGTACCTACTTATTCGGTCTAAGTACCTACTTAAGTACCTACTTTGACCAAAGTTGAGCCAAACTAACCTGGCTAAAATTGGTTCGATTTGCATGGAAGAGATAGCTTTAGCCCTTAAGGCTAAACTTTCGCTGAGCCTGAATCCACTTCAACTTTTGACTTTAGCTGAGCGAAAAACCTGACGACTATTTACAGTCCTATAACTATGGATAGTTTAGTAAATTAAAGCAGTCTGGTACCAAAATAAGCACCGTAATGACTACACAATGACGTAAAACATTACATAATTACACCGTTTGCGTGCGCAGAACAATTAAATAAGCAAGTCCAAACTGATTGATTTATTTCCTGTTAAATTTACCATTTTCCCAATATTTTTAATCATTTTGGTCTAAACTTTGGTCTAAGTCCAAAGTTTAGTTGAACTTTGGTCTAAGTACAGACTTTAGTGTTCAGCATTGGCTTTAGCTCAGCATAAGCCTAAGTCAAAAGTCTAAGTCAAGAAGTGAAGTCGCCCACTGACTGATCCTATAAGACAGTGAGGCACAGTAGCCACATGTACAAACTTGAGTTCAGTTGCATTGTAAGGACTGTACAATGTGAATAAACTGGCAATTCAGTTTATTTCAGTTCAGTTCACTTCGCAAAATAAAAAAATGAAGTTTAGTTCAGTTCAGTCGTTTCATTTGCTCTGTACGCACCCCTAATCTTCAGCATGTACAGACATAAATCAGACATCAACAACAAGAAGAACGACTCCACCACCTCTTCAGCGTGGAAAAGTGCCAGCAGCTGTGTCGTATGCTGTGAGTCTATGCCGGCTGCAGTCGTGTGTAGAAAATGTTGCAGAAACTGAGCGTAGAAAGACGTGAAGTCGACGGCGGCCATGTTATAGACGGTCGTAATGATCTCATCGTGCAGCAATGCATGAGATCTCTGTACTAACACCTGCCAATCAGATCCAACATATATACACAGACACAGGCTTCAGATGAGCCTGCAGCCACATCCAACTCACGACGTACAGGTTATAGACGATCATCATAATCTAATAATGCAGCAATGTATGACAACTCAGAACTATGTTAGCTATATTTTTAATCTAGGGCCAGCAGTGATCAAATCAACTTTCAGTATTAGGTAATCCACTAATTTCAAACAATATTTGTAGTTGACCAAAAAGACGATGAAAACTGCAGCACTCAACTACTGGTAGTTTGTCTTGAATAAACTGAAAGAAAAATTGGAAAAAATGGCAATGACACAGCTCATGTATGTTTAGTCGAACAAGCAGTCTTACTGTGACAGCTTTTATGGTGCAAACTGCAAAACTACAAACAGTGGAAGTGCATCGATAAGTGAAGTAAACGCTGTTAAAAACTCCAAAATTTTATTCAAATTTTAGTTGATCAAACAATTATTTGTACAATTTTTGTAATGATTCTTCATATTCAATCTGTTAATTATTAATTTGCATAGCCCTGTAATTAGTTGATTGTTAGCAGCAAAGAAAAACAGACACAGACAGACAGACAAAGAAAGACACAGGCAAACAGACAGACAAACAAAGAGAAAAACTAGAATGTCAAGAACTACCTGGAGTAGAACAGTCAGTAGACAAGCTAACAGCGACTCTGAACGCATTATCTCCTGTAACAACATCAACACGTTACACACTATGTGGTATCATACATGAAGCGTCCCATAGTTAGCATCGGCCTCTTACAGTTCTGTGACCATGGGATTGGTTGGTGCTGAGCTCCATTTGCTGGCCCTGAGGTAGGCAGTGAGCTTCATACAAAGATCAGTTATATGGGTGGAGAGCCAGACTTTCCCATATATCTTACTTTACTGTTACCATCTCGGCGTTCAGGCCGATACCAAATTATACTGCTTAGTGACAGAAGCACATGTCTGAACAACTTGTACAGTGTTGTTACCTGGCAGTGCAATGGCAGGGAGTCGAACCTATAACCTAGAGGTCACGAGTCTGATGCACTAACCATTACACCACCAAGCCATAAAGCTGATTATTAGAGTGTCATTATTAAATTGTTACTATAATAATGATAAATAATATAGAAATACATAAAGTGTGCAAAGTCAGTGAGCTGAATCTGAGGTGCCGAGTCCAGGCTGGGTTAAAAATTAATGGGCCACGCCAAAGTGAAACTAGAAATCAAACTGATTAAAAAGCCAGGCCAGGTTAGTCCAAAAATGAGCAGACCGAGCCAGGACCAAATAATTCTCACTTACGCAAAGGTCTGCTACAGACCAGCCATGACAAAACAGAGGCATTATCCATTGATAGAAGAATTTTTGTTACCAATCAAAGAATTCCAGAAAAAGCTGCAGGGTTACCTTGGAGTAAAGGTGATGGGTTGAGTTAAGGGAATTGAGCGCATCAAGATTCTGTCGGAACAGAGCAATGTCAGGCTGTAAAAATGATTCACCAAACGCCTAAACATATAGCCATCGTATCTTTGCTAAACTGTGAACGATTTTCAAAATTCTTTGACAGATAAGACTCCCAATGGAAGGGATTGTTTTTTAAAGGACACACTGTAGTACATACACGGCAGGACTCCACTATGAACGCGTTAGCAGTCAACGTTCACACAGCTCCAACGTTCTTAGCGCAACTTTAGCAGCATTAGCAAACTTGTTCATGAAACTAAACTCAAACTAACAATACCTTTAAGATATTTTTCTTATTTGATTGAATGACACTGACAGTTTGCTCACATTAAAAGCATATACACATGAAGAATGGTAGTAGGTTTTTACTGATCTCTTTGCAGTGATTCAACACAAGAATAACATCCCATCATAGTCAACCCACAGGCAAAGTTTGCACATGTGATCTGATTACTTATGATGTGATTACATGTGATTACTTATAATCAACCATCGATCCACCCAGACAATTTGCTCAATTCACAATGCAGAGCCTCAGTTAAAAACAACTGAACTATAATATTAATTGGTGTTATCTCAAAAGTTGCTGGAACAAAAACAGCCACTCAACACTATCATACATCAATAGAAACCAAAATTAAGATATCAAGACTCTATGTGCCTGCCCACCATTCCGAAGGTATGCCATTTCAAAACACCGCCATAGTTAGGGATAAGGTTAGGAATTGGGTTAGGGTCAATGTTGAAGTTTAGATTAGCATTTAATAAGTACGGTTTCATCATCGTCTGAAACAGGTTTTTGTCGACATGTTGGAACAGTGGGCCTTCAGAATGATGGACCCAAATCAGTGTGCCATACAACATGGCTGAATGTTTGCATTTACTAATGCCCAGCTGGCTGCCACTGACTGATGGCTGTACATGCTGCTTGCAACATTTCAGACACAAATGATTGACTACATTCTATTCTAACAAATATCTTATGTTACTTTTTCATGTGGTTGTCATAACAGGTAGCAATGCGAGTCTTGCCGACACATCCATCCGTGCCATCCAGCTTTTAGCTCAAAAAAAGAAGCAAAAAAAATTGATGCAAACATCCCCCATGATGGGAGAAACTGGAGTGCCAAGTTTCAGTTCAAAAAGTTCAGGGTTATGGTTGCCACATAATATGTCAGCACTGGGCTGACATGTTTTAGTGTTATTGGCTACCTGTATGATGGCGACAAACTCGACACGATTGTCAACATTCTGTGACGGAGTTTCACCGGTCGTGACACCCTTCACTGCCATGACGGAGCTACGGAAGAAATATCTCCAGTTGTACTGCAGGAATTGAAACAGCAGCTGATATAAGGTCTGCTTCACATCTAGTGATGGGCACTGTATACACATACATACCATTTCATGCATGTGTATTGCTTATCACATAATAAGTTGCGTTTTTGTCTATTTCCTTGTAATACCTGTGAAACTGTCATTTGTAAATTGAAGGCAACTTATTTATTTACTTACTCTATTATATCACACATAGTTGTGCTCCCCTACAAACCAACAAAGCTGACTCCTTGGTATTGATCCTCCAATAGACAGCATTTTAAGTTTAATGACTGTCTGGAGGATAATGAAAAAGATTATTAGAACTGTCATTACTGTTACATATGCAAACTCATATAATGGACAGTTCTTACAATTTTAGTCTTAGGCTTAGGACAATTTTTTATGTTCTGTGTTCCATGTCATATGTTTTTCTGCAAAGGTTAATTTTTCTGTTCCATTATTACGCAATTATGTGTGCACTGCCTGGAAAGGCCATCCTCCAAATCACCTAAGCTGCATTTTGGATGACCTAACATGTTAGGTGTACCATAGCTAAATATATTATAAATATGCTAATAATAATAATAGTTTTAATACTTTTAGCTAATAGTTTTAATTTCTGCTGACGGCACGGCAAATGAAAAATTCGAAAGAGTTTTGTTTTGTTGTATTGAGGCAATATACTAGTAAATTTGTTTTTTTATGCTTCAGCATAGACTATTTAATTTGACACCTAACACGTTAGAAGTAGGCCATCCAAAACACAGCTCTATTATGTGGGAAAAAACTTCTACTCACTCACTCATCCAAAAAAGCTGATGTATGACGTAGGCAACTTAATGTATAGGCCAAGCCTGCTTGAACCAGCCCAATAAATATTTATTCCAAACCTAACCATTTGCTTATGGAATGAACCAATATAAGACCAAAAGCGACCAGAGATCTCAAACCTCCAAAGAAACGACGCTCCTACCTGGCAAACATAACACAATGTCAGTTGTTTACTGACAGAGTTACCCGAGTGATTACGGGGCAGACATGGTATAGGCAGATGTTGAGAACTGTAGGCAAAAATGTTCGGAATAAAGCACTCGGCTCAAGTACTATCACTTGTAAGATCTTCAGAAACCTATATGAGTAACACACAGACACATCTTCTTGAATACTCCTCATAGATTGAGACAGTGACTAATAAGCTACAAAAAATCATAAAATTAGAACAGATCTGTTTTTGTTAAATTATTGCAGTTTTGGAAACCAATGTTGCCTGCCTGAGAAAGATTTCTCTTTGCCACAAAACGTTGCCACAGTGAACAATTTGTAACAGATATAGCAGCAAATAGAAATCATTCCAGAAAAAGCAACAGCACTTTCCAAAAAGCATTGACAAAGTTTATCAACAAAGTTGTATCGACAAAATTGTAATTCGATGAATTAATACAGCTTATTGTCACACACACAATGCATACAATGCCACTAATATGGAGGAAAACTTTAATAGGCAAAAATTGTAATTGACCGGATGCCTATCACAGAGTGTGACCAACAGCAACAAAAACTGCAAAAATAAAAAAAATCTAGACTAGAAACCTTGGTTATGCAACACACACAATCTGATTAATGTTGGTGCATAGTACTTCGTGAAACAGCAGCCACAAAACTAAATAAAACTATGCTGACAGTGCAGTCAAGTGTTTAGTTATTAGTCCAACAGGACACTTACTTGTCAACGAGTCGAAGTCCGGCGGCATTGTCTTGTTGTAACGTCTGCTGCAGCTGTTGTCTGTTATACAGGCATGCAGTTAAATTATGACTAGTTGAAAATTAAATAATTGTAATTGTTGACAAGTAATTAATTCCCAGATTAGAGGTCACTATTTCAACATTGCTCTTAATTCATCATTTTTAATCCAAATAGACACAAACACGGTAGTGCACCACTACACTTATTGTAAATGATACAATAAGTTTATTATAAAGACGATGAATCACACTATCTTTATTATTACTATAACTTGCAACAATTTGAACTGCTGCTATAAGCATTTACTGCATTTTAGTACACAATAGTTCATGGTAGTAATTCCAATAAGTTAAAATTTTAACAATAAATGTTGTGTTCCTGAAAATGTTCAAAAAATAAAACTGAGTTTGATCATTAGATATGCATGCCCTGTTTGGTATCACGGTTTAACCAAAAAGTTGTCCAAGGCAACTTAATAAGTACAAAAGTGCGCTAAAATAGTATACAGTATTTGTCCTTGCCAGAGACTAAGAAATCAACAATATCCAGCTCAAATTCTCTGGACTATCATCATGACATAATTACACAAGATGTTGTCAAACAAATTAAATATTATTATATCAGCTGTTTCATTCTTATCTATCTTAGCTTAGACGTTCCCGCCCTCTCAACAACCAGACATGTGGTAGTACCTAGTGAAAAGGCTGATGAAAAGATGAAGCAGTTTTTCAGCAGCCACAACTCCCATCTGAACTCTGAGGCAGCGGAACACTGCTAGGAACATTCCAAGCAGATGATCCACCACATCTGTGTACATAAACCATTACAAACCATCACATACACATCAGCAGTAAAACAAATATGGTTCACACCATATGCTAGGACCACAGTGGCTTGGCTTGGCTTGTCAGCCTGATGTTTAGTATGCTGGACTAATGACCCGAAGTAGGGTTTCCATTCCCGGGCACTCATTTCCTGGGCACCCGGGATTCCCGCAAATTTTTCATTCCCGTTTTCCTGGGAATGAAGCAGCCAGATTCCCGGAGAAAACGGGAATGTGAAAATCGCCATAAAATAGCCACAGGAAGAACGACAGACGACGCTGTTTCATCGCAGCACGGCTCACGCTGCTTTTAATGCTGCATGATGGAGTGCGTGGGAGGCAGGGGCTGGCTGCTGCTGCACTGCACAGTTCCCCAGACTGACCACGGCACTTCTAAGGTGCTTTGCAGTCCAGGGCTCCTTGACTGGATAGTGGTCAGCACTCAGCTTATGACTCAAATCAGCCTCAGCTGCCTCTCACAGACTCACAGCATGCCTGCATCTGCAATACCACCTGCATGTTGCTGTATCTTCTCAATCAGACACCGCTGGTGTTATGTACTACAAACATCAATAGCCAATTATGCATTGCCACCCACGTCGCCAAAATGGCCGTCTTTCAGTCGATCAGCAAATGAAGCCGGTGCGTCGAAGCAGAGTACAGATACCTGCTGACCTTCCCAACAACTTCAGTGGAGGCAGAGTGTGCCTTTTCTGCTGCGGCGCTGCTTTGCACAAAAGTGAGATCGGGCCTGGACGACTGTTCAATTGATGCACTGTGTTTCCTACGCCCGTACTAGGCCCTATATAGCAAGGCTCATCAGTGAGACACTGACCGTGGCTTGTGACAATTGAGTAATGTGTAGTGATTAGTGAGTAGTGAGTTTGAACTTTGAGGACAAACTTTGATACATTTCTTCATTCATGTATGCAAGTTGTGATGCTGTAACCTGAAGACAATATATTTCATGAAAACTTAACGTTTTATATTTTTACCACTAGGCCTACACATTTACAACAACTAACTGAATTTAGCGGCAATGGATTCCTGGGAATGATGGTTGTATGGGTAACTGTCTGCGAACAGGTAAACTATCTCGTACCGGTTTATAACCAGTCACCAAGGTCAACTTAGCCTTCCATCCAACTGATATAGGTAAATCGAGTACCAGTCTGCTTGGCTGGCATTAAGGCAGGGCACGTTCATCTTGTCGGGTGGCAAGTGACACTAAGTGATCCCATATGGCAGACAATCAACAGCACTGCCTGCCAATGTCATCAGCAGCTGAACACACACTGCAAACGTCTGCTTGACTGATATGATTACTATAAGTAATTGTATCTGCTCAACAACATATCTGCCACAGCACATCAAAATTTCTTCACCAAATGACAACACACAAATGCTGTTATTATGTCGGCTAAGCTCAGCGAGTGTGCTACGTCCATCACTGGTTAAGTCACGAATAGTCTCAAGATTATTAGATCAGCTAGCTATCAGACAATCTCCTATTTCGCCCTATTTTTTCACTATATAAATTCATGATGTGTCTACTGGGTTACTCACCAAGATATTGCATGTAGACGGTAAGCAGTCGGCCTGCTGAGTCGATGTAGTCAGAGAAACAAGCATAGCAGAGTTGTTTACTACGACTCACACCGTCCACGCCCAGAGAATCCACCACATCTGTTATCAGTATCACTGCTCGGTGTAAGCAGTCCTTACCTGCATAAATTACAGGATAAGATACGCATTAGAAAACAACAGAAATGTAGCAAAACTAACTTATCCAGATCATAAAGGTGATTATCAATGACCTGTGGATCGATGCAAGTAAGTTTTTGTTATTGGCTGGAGTTCATCAGCTCGGTCAATTCATCGAGTTTAACCACGATTCACTGAGTTGAACCGAGATCAAAATTTTATCAAAAGCCAGATGGCAGTTCAAAGTCGAAACAAGTTCAGCTCACGTTCCGACTTCTTCCATGCTGGTGCAACGCAAAATATAGATAAACTAAAACCAAAGTCAGATGAACTGTGTTGATTGAACTGGGCTTTGGTCACAGTGCACTCCATTCACAAAGCCTAAACAAAGAATACCTGTAGCAACTGCATAAACTGTTCAGAGATAATGTCAACATAAATAATAAATTTTTACATTTGAACAGCTCTAGTTACACGACACCTCAAAGCCCCAGCTATTTTCTTTCGTAACTCAGTTATTACTCATTTTGTATTGCTCATTATTATGATAGAATTTTACTTTAAAGTGCTGCAATGCCACAAAGCAAACTACAATGACACCTAATACAATGTAGATGAAATGGCAAGGTACGAAGAGTTAAACGTTTGTTGCATAAACTTGAATGCCTAAAATACAAGAAGAAACATTCACTTTAATTGCACTGTGTGAAAATTTCAAGTAACGGTGCTGATGCCTATTGTTACATGCGACCATGCTTCACACAGACCAAAAAGTATCACACCTCTGTTCAGGAGGTCAGCTGGAGGTGTCGACACATGCTGCTGCTGCTGCTGATGGTGATCTGGTCTAACCAGCTGATGAGCTAAGACGACGTAATCATGTAACGTCCTCTGTAAAAGCAGGGTTAATCTGGCCGACCTCTGCTGCCAATCCTGCTGCGTGTCGGATAGTCCACCAAACCACGGTAACAGCAGGTAGTGGGACAATGCTCTCAGTACTATCAGTTCCACCTGTACGTAGCCCAAGTAAACCAACGTCAGTCAATGTAAAGTTACTGGTACTGTGAAAGTTGGCATACAGCTCTTTATAGAAATCTTATCTCAAAGCTACAGAGCATCACCTGCCACATGGGATCACATGGTGTTACATGCTACCCAACACAGGTAAACGCAACCTTAACCCCACCAGACAGGCCGATACAATTTACCTACCCAGAGGGATGAAAAGCTGAGTTGACCTAGGTGCTGGTTGTATATCTAAATGGCAACAAGAATTACAACAACAACAACAACAACAACAAGGTGACTGTAGTCCTTACTGTACCAACAAGTACAAGTTCAAGTACAAGTACAAGTAAAAGCATAAAGTATCATCGTTTTGGGGCATCTGCCCCACCCTGGACATGGACACCGCTTGACAGGCTCAACATGACAACAACAACAACAACAACGACAAGAACAACAATCAAACCTGCTGTGGACAGTCACTGACGGTAATGCCGTCAGCATAGAGCTTCTGTATGAATGTAGAGTTATAGAGCTCGGCTGGTCGTACCGACGTCAGCAGAGACAACAGCAGATGCGCCGCTGACGTTAAGATCTTCTCAGGCACCTACACGATATATTCATCAAATAAAAGTACAGCTAAAAGCACACAAAAATATTTTTTTAAAATACATCTACTCTACTCAGCACATAGAAAGTCCGACATACAATCAATATCAGAGATATCAAATAATGCTAAACTAACAAATACAAATTTTACACATAAAAGCTCTTGAATGATACAAACACAATCCAGTTCTTGATATTGTGGTATTTTCCAAAACTTTCTAACATCTAAGCCTGACTCCATGACTGTCCATGCATGAAGAATTCAAATTTTACCTCACATAACTTTTAAAAACTTTCCAGGATTTATACACACTCAGTTCCAAGTAACGCTAAAATATTGCAAACCAGCCAGGAGCTTCATCACCACAGCCATGAATCTTAGAGGATAAAAGAGTGTAATATAATATCTGAAGCTATAGGATAGTAAACTGTCAGGACATGAAACCAAACACTTGTAAATACTAGAGCTGTCAAAGCGTTTTAAATGCAATAACGCACTGTGTTAATCTTTTTAATGCATATATTAACGTGTTATTAATGCACCCAGGCCCATCGAGAAGGAGAGTAGGGGGTAAGTTACCCCCGGGCCCCGCAACATTTGGGGGGCCCACCTGTATAATATTGAAAGCTAGAAACACATTTTATACGTATAATCAACAATAACTGCCGTCATAGCTAGCATAGAAATCTATTAGCCTGTCGTGGAAATAATTATTTATTTACAGTAGTGATGAAACGGCAACTACAGTTCAGTTACTTGAATTCATTCGATTGTCAAATAACCACAGTTTAATGGAATATTGTAACTTTTGCTTCACCAAATACAGTAAATTAACATAAATTTACGCATATGCATTAATTTTTTAACATGTGTTCATTTTTTTAATGCATGTTAATTTAATAACGCATTCGCACATTAATTAATGCATTAATCTGACAGCTCTAGCAAATACTGATACAGAAGAAACGAGACGTACTGTTCGTTGAGTAGTGAAGAGTGGAACTGCCGCATCCAGTGTGCTAGCAATCATTGCATTGCACAGCTCGGATGATGCCGCTCTGTGATTGGTCAGTGCTGACAGATGCTCCGATTGCTGATTGGTCGATGCAGTCTCACTGTTGCCACCACGATGTGTTTGTAAATAGAACAATGACAGCCACGGCATGTAGGCCTTCACGGCTGCCAATGACTGAGCATGTCTGTACAACACACACAGAAATGTGTATTGCAAAATAAATCCAGTAAGATGGGCCAGCTAAACAAAAAAATGCGAGAAAGCTGTTACATACACTTGAGTGAAGTCTGAGCGAAGGACATCTTGTACAGCACAGCTCGTCTCATAGAGGCGCAGCCTCGTGCCATACACCGCTGTTGTTAACAACCTACCATACATCAATACACATGCATTAGTAAACAACACACAACAGCAAAAACACATCGCATAGAGACTGCAAGAGTTCAGCTGGTTCATGTGCGACTGGAGACCACTGGACCAAGCCAATCAGCTTGTGTGACAAATAAGGCAACTATAGCATCTACAGGGTCATCATCATCATCATCATTTCTGGCAAGCACCACTAAGAATGCGTAGCATCGAACGTAGACATCAATCTCCAGAGTGGACGATTCTGAGCCAAGTCAACTGCATCGTCCATATTAAGGTCGCTGGATTTCAGATCCTGCTGAATGGTTTTCATCCATGTAATACGAGGACGTCACAGTGGTCACGTCCAGTTTCCTGCGGAAGAAGCTGTTAAGATCTGTTTTGCATCTGTTTCATCAGGTATTCGTGCAATGTGTCCGAACAGGGACAGGCGCCTTGACTGGACTATGGCTAAGAGATGGGGCTGCTTGGTTAACCTTCTTACTTCGTCGTTGCGCACATGCTGGTGCCAATCTACAGGGTGGGCCATAAAAAATGTAGCACTTTACTTTTGTCCATATCTTTGCCAATTATTAAGCGCTTTTCAAACTTGCAACAACTACAACTAACAATAACGTAATTATATCATATATCCCACCACAACGTAAATGCGTCTCTACACTACCTTGTAAAATATCAATAAAATATGCATACATAACAATAATAACAAACAAACATTTTGGTAAAATTGAAAAAAACACTTCAAGCCGACATTACAGTGGATGATCTGTATGACACTAAACTGTGTAGATATAACACAGTCATATGAATCATTCATCGCAATGTTGGTCTGGTGTTTTTTGCATTTACCTAAATTTTTATTGGTATTGTTAGGTTTTGCATTTTTGCTTACATGTATATTTCACAAAGTAGTGTAGAAACGCATTTACTGTGTGGCGAGATATATAACAACCACACTATTGCAAACTGTATGCAGAGTGTGCCAGTGAAAGAATTTTGAAAATCAATCAATAATTGGCAAAGATATAGACAAAAGTAAAGTGCCACGTTTTTTGTGGCCCACAGTGTACATTCACCATCACCATTTAAGTTTATTACTAAGCTTGAAAGCTGACACCAGTATACATTTTAGCATTGTGCAAAAGCCAATTTGACCTGGAAGCTAATTATATATCGTACTCATGGTACTGAGATGGTTTCCTTCTCAAAAACAGACATCAAGCCAAGTAATAAATAGGCCCAACTTTGTTGATCGAGACCATGCTAACCACTACATCAGCAAGCTGCCATCCATGCAATATGGGGTTGTCCATAAATGACGTCACGCGATTTTAAGGAAAAATTTACCCCCTCCCCCATTCGTCACACATCCCTAGACCCCCTTCAAATATGATGTTACAAAAAACGTCTAACCCCCTCCCCCCTGGCAGCCTGTAGTGTAAAGTACAGAGATGAGTTTCAGCATATCTTAATTCTAATATATAGAATTATATCCATTACCAAAATTGTCTACTGTCAATTTTATGCATAAAATTGTGTGAAATTAAGCACAGTGTTCCTAAATGTTCCTTGTCCTGACACATACGGCGAGTTGGCAACATGAATTTGGCTGTCTATTGTGCCTTACCACAGATGTGACGTGTGTGACGTCACACTTCCTTTAACCCCCTCCTTACGTCACAGGTCGTCACAATAATGTAAACCACCCTCCCCCCTTGGAGTGCAACGTCATTTATGGACGACCCCCATGTCATCTACAGCAAACATTAATTTCTGACAAACACACAGATAACAGCAACCGTATTTAATTCCTTATTTATTTACTCGCTTACACAGATGACACAAATAACAAAACCTGTTAACACAAACCTGGGTGTCGTCAAACAATGCAGAAAACTTATTGTAGGTAATGAAAAAATGCGAGAGTTGGCCTAGTGCTGTAGTAGAGATGACTAGGGCCTACAGTTTTCTGCGGAAAATTTTGCCAAATTCCGTGGACCAGTTTGTAAAATTTCGTGGAAAAATTGTCCAAATTCCATGGCCTACCATGGCCTTCCGTTTGTGCGAAAATTAAGCTTTATTCTGTCAAAAACTTCAGTTTTTGGATGCTGGCATGACGCTCAGTTATGCTAGCAACAAACGAAGAAAATCATCGATCTTTTTTCTTTTCAGACTTCTTTTTAAAAGTGCAATTTGTCAATTAGCTGCATTGTGTTTATTTATGACTGTACCGCACACGATAGTAATTATTAATAGGGATGCAGTTTTAGGCAGTTCAGTTTAATTCTTCTACATGGTATAGTTAGTCTAATTACATTAGCAAGTTGATGATTGTACTAATTATCAATCATTTCTTAACTTCTGCAAAATTCCACAAAATTCCGTGGCAATATTAAAATTCCATGGAAAAGGGCAAATTCCGTGACTCGGCTCGAAAATATGCGACCCGCAGAAAAATGTGGGCCCTAGAGATGACACATGATGCAGAGACGACATACAGACACAGAGACCACACAGACAGACAAAGATATATGAAAGACGTTCAAAAAGTTTTGCAAGTCAATATGTTAGACTAAAAACTTTTTAAAATTTATACACCAGTAAGACGTATATTTCTTCCGAACACATATGAGATACACATGTGACGTCATTACAATGTATGACGTCATAGAGTGTTAAACAGGAACACTTTGGAGTTCTAGCACAAACAGTGTAAAAGTTACACTAGCTGTTACATGCCATTTCTCCAGCCTACAGCCAGATTTTCCAATGCGAGGCCCTGGGACATGTGATTTTATGAGAGCCCTGACAAGTACGTCCATGAATTACTCATTTGTAATAATAAATATTTAGTAGCCGAAATCTGTGCCAGCTATAAATGAGAACGCTTCTATCAATTACGATGGCTCGTCAGGATTTGACGTTGTCAGAAAAGTTTATTGAAAGTTAACAGAACTTTGGGAGCCCTGGTGTGCGGTGGCCTAGGAGTGACGCCCCTGAATCCGGCACTGTAATCCAGTCCCCAAGTTACAATTACCCAGCTAACTGTTCGTGACTCTGGCTTCGTACAATAAGATCACCCTACATACATAGAGACCTAACTTACAGCAACTATTATATTTCTCAAAATTTGAAAAATTTTCCTTGTGGTGTCCGCTATCCAAACAATGAATGACTCAAGTCTGTGGTGGGTGCATGGCTGGAAAGACAGATATAAAATGCTTTATGACGTCATAAGTTACAATGACGTCACATCCGCTTTAAGCTTAAATGTGTTTGTGAGAAATATGCGTTTTATTGGTGTAATTTTGAAAAGTTTTTCAGTGTAACATATCGACTTGCAAAACTTTTTGAACGCCTCTCGTAAATACAGAACCTACAGTCCTACACACACATGCTGCCAGCTAGACCTGTCAACAAGGACGTAGGCATCATCAAATGATGCAATGAACTTATCGTCGGCGATAAAGTGGTGTGAGAGACGGCCTAATGCTTGCAGCAACGACGACAGATCACGCAAGGCACAATGCAGGCGTCTACAGTCATGCTCCGCTGTGATATGTAGCACTCTCTGATGACCTCCCTGTGAACTGGTCACTCCAGTACTGGCTGGTGTCTCCACATAGCGTTCCAGACCAACGTAGACTTCCAGGTTGACATGGAACGATGCCAACTACAACAGCAATATGACACGCATGGGTGCAATAGCCAGTAGGAATCCACTGTTGTAAACAGCCAAACTATGACTTCTGCATTTCACAAGGTAGTGTAGCAACAGTATCATAATGAATGAACAACGCTAGTCAATTAAGTGAAGTTTCTTCGTGATGCTGTGTTGTTGTTAAAATTGGCCAATGTTTCACGGAGTTATTTGAAACATAAAAGTCGCACATTTTTTCCAGACATGGTGTGGTAGCAAGCAGCAGAGATGTATTACCAGCAGAGAGAAAACAACATGCGGATAGAGCTGGGATATCTTTGCCATCATCTCCAGACATTCTAGCAAAAAATTCTGCCATTCAGTCCGACTCTACAAAAACATCAATATATAATATATCAGTGCATCTACGTGCCAACATTATCTCTGAATAATCTCATAAGTTGGAAAAGTAATTAATAAGCTACATCAAATCACAACCTTTATATACAATGTACAATGATCCCTGGTAGGCTGTGTAAGGACTGCAGCATTACCGGATAAGGTAGTGCTGCAGTTTAGCTTTGTAAAATAATTACGGGCCACAAACCTGGCGTTCCAGCAAAGGTAACAGTGGTTGCCAAAATGTTAACATTTTGAAGACGAAGCTATAGCAAACATGCAATGCAAACTACAAAAAGGTTTTGCAACTTTCTATACAAAAACAGTGCACAAGTCAAAGTACTAAGAGCAAAAGATAAGATTAGATAAGAGATATTTTAAGAAAGCTTCGTACATCATCGTCAAGCACGTCATCATCAAGCTCTTCAAGCTGTGACTGATTGTAGCGAAACTGCAGCTTCTGAAGCAGTTCAGTGGCCAATGACACCAGAGCATCCTTGTATCTGTCACATCCAATAGCACCAGCATGTCTTGCTGACGTTGTGTTTCTATTATAACACTAAGGGCAAATTGTTCCACGCATGGCTTAAGGTTAAACACAAGTTTAACTCAAGAAATTACCTGGGTTAACTCATGGCACATTGTTTCTCGCCAAAATCCGCGAGTTAACTTCTAATTTGGCACGTGACAGTGTGCGCTAGATTAATCCGAGAGGCAAAGTTACAAAATCGGCAAGTTAACCTAAGCATGAAACAATTCACCCTAAGAAAGTAGTTCAGAAGTATAATTTCAGAACCACTAGTTTTGTAAGTAAAAAGTTGTTGCATTTGATAAATAACTGGACTGGACTACTGTTTAAACATATCAGAACTGGAAGCAGTGACAAAAACCACCATGGCACACGTCTATTTATCACAACAATCCATTATTAGGTCAATCTGACACTGCAAAGCCTCGACAATACTGAGTAGCAAGAAATAATGCGAGACAAATGATCACTTAGTCAGCTGACAGAAGTCGAATGAACATACTTTGTAAGATACGACTGCTTATCAGAGCCACGGGACTCCATCTGAATTTGCAGATAATCCAGAAACTCCGACCAGACATGAAGACACTGAAAGAAACCTTCATTGCTCGTCTGCAACACATCAATATAATTAAAATTACAATCAAAATAATAAATGTTATAGTGCCCTATCTACAGCAGTTAGGCTGACAGTGTATTAAAATGTCAGCATGAAAACAGGTAAGACTTCAGGGCTTTACAAAAAGCTAAAGCAGAATCAATGCTCCTGATGTGGAGAAAAATCTGGTTCCAGATCCAGCAAGGTTTACTGAAATAACTACTAATGGATAGTTTAGCACTCGGAGCCTTTGATGCTTTGATCAAAACAGAGTGCACTGTACTGCCGCAATTCCCAAAAGTTCACTTTAGGTGACCAGCAAAAAGTGAAGTAATTTTAGGAAAAAACAGGCAGCTTTAACAATAATAGAATGACTATGTGTGTACACAAGACAAACACTAACATCTAAGTATGTGACTGTATAATCAGTGATGTACTACTCAAATCCAGCACTGCATTTGAGTCCTTATTTTCATGACTTAGACCAACTGGACTAAGACTCGGTGCTATATTACTGAGATGTAACCATGCTATACACATTTTACACTGTAACTAAAACTATCTAATGCCTAACGTTAACGTTCTAGCTTCAAACTTTCTGTAGGTGCTTTCAAGATTTGACATAATGTTGACTGATTAGCATTCAGTTGTACTGGTTGTTTCTCACTGCATGGCCAAGTAAGTAAGTAAGTGAGTAAGTAGGGTTTAAAGTCCCACCCGACACAGTATAAGTCATTTTGGGGACGGCCTTTTCAGGCAGAATGCACACATACACATAAGTTTAAACTTTACAATAAACAAATCGTGAGTTCCAAATTGAACAACTTTCTTTCTCATTTAACTCACTATAGTGTACTCGAACTCATACTGAGTCAAAAACTGGATGAGACTAGATCACTGCAATGGGTATAATGTGCAACTGTAGACTGCAGTGACCTGTTGGAACGTGAAGCGAAACAGAACGGCAAGAAACTCAATGACAGGAAACTGAGAACTGCGTTCAAACCTCGGCAGATGAACACTCACAAACAGATGCAAGAACTCAGCCAACTTGTCCACATAACTACAGACAGACAGCCAGACAGACACAAACACAGATGAACACTCGCAAATAAACGCAGAAACTCAAACAGCTGGTCGACACAGCTACAGACATACAGACATACTCACAGAGAGAACAACAAACATACAAACAGCCACAATGATGGACAAACAGATACAGGCTGAAAACTCACAGACAAACAAAGAAAATTCGCAAGCTCATCCAACGTCTACACAATGGAGACAGACACCACGATATAAACAGTGAGTGACTAGTTTCTTAACGGCACATCAGCACAAAATAGGCCATTCAGTGCCATAAGTGGTTAAAATTAGTTAAAAGCAGTTAATATATATATTAAAAGCAAAGTTAAAATACTTGTTAAGATCAAGGCTATTGAGCTAATGTAAAAACAACATTAAATACGATTGTAAAAGCCGATATCTTTAACATAAGCAATGATGTTGCGAGATGCAACATTTTCAAAAACGTTCATGAGTGTGGCCACAAAATATCTCTGACGTGCTGCACTGTAATGGGTGCAGTCTACCAAAATGTGCTTGACTGTGAGCGGAGAATGGCAAGCTTCACATACTGGCTGACTCTCTCCCTTTAGGAGATAAGAATTTGTAAGTCTTGTATGACCAACTCGAAGACGATTGATGACGACTCAGTAGCTGCTGTTGCGTGTAAAAAATAAGTAATGCCAGCTACTGTGACAAATGTTAAGCCATTAAACAAAAAAACAAATTTGGCAGGGACATCTGTCTGGTCCCAAGTAAATCTGATTCAGACATGAGCGTTGGTGCCCCATAGAAAAAACGATTCGCGGATCAGAAAATTGGCATTGCAAGTTGTGGTCAAACCAACATGTCACAGCCACAGCATCTACAGCCAAAGAACCATAGCCAATTAACCACTGTTCCATATGAAAGCATACAACTACTGACATTCAAAGCAAAGTCCAAATAAAATCAGACCGATAATCTGTAAAGCTTCACATCTCCCACTTAAAGCCATAAGACCACATCTATATTCGCACTCAAAGGAACACACAGAAACAGATCAGAACCTGTGTGTAAGCTGGTCAAATCTCAGCATCACAGTGATCTGATTGTTGCTCTCAGCACCAGCAGCAGCAGTAGCACTGTGAGAACTTGTGACGGCTTTGACTAGCGAGAACATGTGAACAAACAGTGCCAGCACAAACTGCTCACATGCTCCTGTGGGAACCTGTACAGAGCCAGCCCATTCACACAAAATCATAAGATAATCACAAGACAATTCTCGCACTTCTTAAGTCAATGATGTAATTCACAGAACACTTAAAGCATATTTTAAGATAGAATCATGCAATTTTGTGACAGTTCTTATCATCACCTAAGAAAAATTCAATGAATTCACTTTTAAACATGTCATAACACGATCCTGGGACATTATAACTTTAGCTTTATGATGGTGTTACAACATATGATCTTAAGACCTAAATCTTATGACACTGTGTGTGAATTGGGCACCTGGTTCTTAGCGAGCAGTTCATTCACACAGCAGGTTGCAGTCTCAGCCACGGCACCACCACTCGGCCCACCGCTATCACGACAACCTATACACTCAGAATGCACTATAGTAAAAGCAAATGTCCTGTAACTCACTACAGCGCTTTCTACATGAATCGTGACCAGACGCACTTGATAATGTCGGAAGTGGCAGCTGATTGGCATAATGACAGATCTATCGCAGAGCACTATGCGGCTATTCATTACCCACGTTTTGCAAGTGAACAATTGGATCTGAGGTTTACAGCCAGCAGCCATACCACTGCCCCAGTTAGCCATATTTGACCTTCACCCCATAAGCTATAAGCTAATACTCATTTTCATCCCTCTAAGAATAGGAGGCTGCGTTGACCAGAGCACACAGTAGGTTTACAACTAACTCAAGTAATCTACATTATTCATAAAAAAAGACAAAAATACAGAGACAGCAGATAGAATAATATATGGTGTATGAAAATAACAACAATAACGAAGACAATGTAAATTTGTAAGTAAGTAGTATATCAATTTTTACAGTGCATCAATGATGCGTGTGCGATCTCGGTATTTTTATTTACGCTGACCTGACGATGCGTACCCAAGTCAGTCAGACATGTTCGAAGTGTTTTGCTGCCCTTCGACAACTACAAAGCATACACCGATCTGTGTCAAACGACGTCATGCAGTCGCTCATCGTGGCGCTGGTGTTTTCCAGGCTTGACTACGGCTCTGCAACTTTTGCTGGCCTAACGAAGCAACTCATGGACAGGCTTCAGTCTGTGCAGAATGCTGCTGCACGGCTGATCTTCAAAGCTTGTCGTCAGGACCGCATTCAGCTGTTACTGCGCAGATTACACTGGCTTCGAATGCCAGAACGTACTTCGTTCCGGCTGGCAGTGCTAGTGTATCACTGCCTCCACGGCTATGCACCTGGCTACCTGGCTCAGATCTTTAGCGCGTCACACCCGCACGTCAACGACTGCATTCTTTGACTACATCAGCGCTAGTCGCTCCACGCACTGTGCATTCTACCATTGGCAACCGCACCTTTCCAGCGAGTGCAGCTTTGGTCTGGAACAGTTTGCCAGAGTCAGTCCGATCGTCGCCGTCATTGCATGTTTTCCGCAGCAGACTGAAAACCGAACTTTTTGCCCGGTCTTACAGACATGACTAAGAACGTCTCATTGCGCTGACTACTAACACGTGACTTCACTGTTTTAGCTTATTGTTACGTGTCCTTGTAGTCTTAGGACTTGATGCCACGCTAAAGTTTATTCTTCCTTCGTCATCATCATCATCAATTATTAGGCAGAATCACTTCATGCACAGCAAGCACTCCTCCACAGTGAGTTCCATCTGTCTGTTGTCTGTCACATTCTTGCACCATGTTTAAACCGTTCGATGAATTTAGATGCCATTTGACATGTACACTTGTGGGTCCAATGACGCAGAGTCCCTGATACAACAGAGAAAAAAGTTCTGCAGGTTGAACTCCAGCCAAAACATGTAACTGCTTCCAACTTATTCACTAGGGGGTAGCATCGATGCACATTAACAAATTATTTCAGTCCTCATTACTACAGAGAGGCATATAGTTACTATTATTATTACTATCAATGCCAGAACAAGCTCTAACGCAAAGTACAATACTATATATTAGTAATTTGAACAGAAAAATGTCTTGAGCAATCAACCAAAGTATGTACGTCTATTACATGCACACTAGAGATCTGCCGGCAATTTGCCTGACCTAGTGTTGCAAAGTGAAAGACTTTGTTGAGCAGAGAGGCTGGGGCGTGGGTGGCAGCCGTCTGCAGAGGCACCCAGCTGAAGACGTGTGATAAACAGATCAGAGATTGCAGCACGGTCAACGCTGCATTGCTGTCCAGTGTCAGGCGCTGCTGCTGAACATTTGTCGACGACTGGGCAGTGTGGGGAGCATTGTGACGTAAAACTCCTGTCAATCAGCACACAATGACACAACTTTCACTGACTGTACAATGTTAAAGCTCCATGGTTTAAAAGTTTAAAGGTGGCGATATAGCTCTTAATGGGAAGCCCATATCGGAGCTACAAAGCATCACCCGCACACAGTGTTACATGTCACCCGACACAGGTGAACGCACCCAGCCTTAACCACCTACCTTACTCGATTTACCTACACAATAGGGATGGAAGGCTGAGTTGACCTAGGTGGCTGGTTACATACCAAGATGGTTTACCTGCCCACAGGCGTCACCCACCGCAGTACTAACCTGGCCCAACATAAAGTAACTTCGTTATTGGATGAAATGTGTTACCGCTACACCACGCCACCAACCCATGGCCATGGTCAAACTCACTCGCACAATTTATGTAGATTTAAATTTGACATTTAACCTCGCATATATAGTATGTCGATTTGAGCTTCATGAATATATGAAATTAATGTGTGATTTCAAACAAAATGCGGCATTACGTAACATTATACAAAAAGTCTAATCTATCAGTGCCCAGGTAACGTCATGAGTCGTAGCTCATAGACATCATGAATATTAATGGCCTAGTCGCTAGCCAGTGTCATCAGTCTAGGCTGAGCCATTAATATTCATGATGTCTTTGGCCTAAGCTCATGACGTCATCAGGGGTGCCTGCCTAGCCATTACAGCGGCACATTTTCAACGTTATTTTCGTAGATCGTCGATTTCAAAAGTAAGTTTGTAAGTTTTGACAAAACGCTCGGTGCTGATAATACTGTCAAAATTATTAGAAAATTATGCACTTTAAGGAAAATGGATAAAATACATATGTTAATTTTAAACCCATCTCAGAGTCATGCAGTGCCACCTGCCACATGCAATCACACACGGTGTAACCTGGTGATGATGGGAAAAAGCTGAAAACCTTGTTCTCAATTCGTCAAATTGCTCAAATATTTAACATGTGCAGGTCTCTTGCCATCACTGTGTATCTTATAATGATTTTAGTAACTTACGTAGTGGATGTCATCACTGAACTCATTATACTACATTAACATAGCAAGCAATTCTGTAGCTCAAGTTATTAGCTGCGACATCAGTAGTCAGCATCTCTCAGATGTGCCTCATGTTACTGTACTATTAAGTAATAAGTAAGCTGATGACCAATTAAAATATAAATTTACATAGCACACTCCATTAATACAACCTTAAAATACTACTGATTGTTCATTTGGCCTCTTGTATGTATCAACTTCAATGATAACGTGTGCTAAAAATATCCATGACACAATACTGCTATCTGCTACAGCAAATTTGTAATAAGGTGGTGATGCTATGTTTCTATCAGCAAAACATTGACATACGCCAGCAGAATCGAAAGTTGGATTTTATAAGCAGTGTATCAAAAGCGAACAGCAATCTACCGGTGGGGCAGCAGTGTGGAGAAGAAGATGTAGTCACAGCAACTGCAGATGGCTTTTGTAGCACTGCTTCCAATACATCTGTCATCACATACACAGTTACACAAATAAAAATAATGCTAATAAGCCATATGTACAGTCCTTCAAGAGTCATAAGGTCAACAGGGCAGCGCTGATCTCCGTTTCCTTAGCCCTCAGCCAGTTTACACTGTGGCGTGACCACGGATACAAGGCTAGTGCATCATGCGCCATCCTGTTTACGTCCCAGCTTTCGCTGGTACTCATTGCACCTACCCATGAAGGCTGAGTTGACCTGGGTGGCATAGCTATACATGTTGACAATTGCTGGTCCCTTATTTGGAATGATTTCTTTTGCAACTAAATGTCGCAATGCTGAAAAATGGTCACAGATAAGCGAAAGTTGGCAGAACGCCTCAGGCTGGTTCACCTGGCACTGTAACATCAAGCAGTGGACAGAAATCATTCCACCGTATACATTAAGAGCTGTTACAATAATGTGCTACAGAGATATAAAATCACATTTAAAATCTGACAATTGTACAGCATTGATCTGGCTACCTTGCCCTTATCACAGTTCATGTTGCAGGTAATCCAACTGATGTCGTAAAGTCCTTTGTCAACCATGATTCAGCTGTTCATCGGTCTGGCCAAAACTGGTGTCAGTTAGCTCAACAGTGAAATACAGCACTCCAGCATCTCCATCTCTACTACGGTTAAATTATACCATGCTAACATTCAACTGCTTCAGTCTGAGGCATGCTCATGGTGATGATCATCAGTATTAATAAATGTGTCAGCAGCTTAAATATCGCTTAACGCCAGTCCAAACTCCATCTGTACTATAATTTGCTGCGCATTTATCATGTAACATCTTATTGTACAACTTGTCGCAACGTTTGAGCTTTAAGCTCTAACTAACTTAGATAAAACTGGCATCATGTGAAACTGACCGTTCAAAACTGCAAAGATGCTGGGGACTTCCTGCAGCAGCAATGCATACAACTCCTGCTTGCGAGCAGCTATGATGTTGTCATCTCGTGGACACGCCAGCTCCTCGGATGCAATGTGTAGCAACACTAAACCCAGAAGCGCCGTGTCCTCACATCGAATCAGCTGCAAATCAACAGCTGCTATATGTATGGTTGCATTTGGCAACGTCGAATAAATGCATACGATGACGATGATGATGTTGAACACACAATGGATAATTTCATACTAAAGACAACAGAAACAATTTTATGCAAATACAAAAATGTGTTGCATTAAAAAGAGAACTTCCTCTAAGTACATGACGACAATCTGTGCTTTCTGATTTAAATGTTTCCTGACAAAGCATGCATCAAATATTGTCTTGTACTCTTACTGAGTGTCAAAGCCAAGTTATGACGTACATGACGCTAACTTCCAAGTTGACCGGTGAAACCTTACAAGAAAAGCCCTGCTAACGCAAAGCAGAATGCACAACAATGGTACATGTTTGAAAGCACAGTAAAACAAGATCTAAGTAAGTCGCCAGAAAGTGCCAGATAACCGGCGACTAAATTATCTATAGTGTTTTACTCGTACTCACCAGAGGGAGCGACCTGTCTCGCTCAGCCAACGCCGTATCGGCTGAAAATCACAAATTTTCCCTACCCACCTCTCATTTACCGCCTTCGTTCAGGGTGACCCCCTTCGAATTTACGGAAAAAGCTTTATGGTTCCTAAAACTAGAGTCTTCCAGGCAGCCAATGGTGAAAATCTGGTGATCCTAGCTTGCACCGTTTTTGACTGATCCACCTGTGTGACAGACGAACAGACAGACGAACAGACAGAATTGCGATGGCTAAGATGTGCTACAGCAGTAGCTGCTGCTGCGCATAAAAACTAGTCAAGCATTTTCATTCTCGATCAGCTGAGCAACCAAGTGATATGCCACATAAGTATAGTGGCATATCACTAGTTCTAACAGAAGCAGTAGCAGAAGCAGTTGTAGATGCATTAGCAGTAGCAAATTTTATAGAGATTAGAGACTTGGCTATCCGGCACTGGCATTTCATGTAGAAAGCTTCCAAGCGTTGACACTGAGCAATGCCTATAACTCGCAAACATTCGTTAACAATTACCGGAACCAGCAAATGACACAATGAGTGACGTACTGCGTAGATGTTGGTAAAGAAGTCGCTGTAAGCATGAGGCCAGTCCTGCCTTGCAACACAGACCACCAACTTTGATAACTTGTTTCTGATGAATGTCGACATTGTCCCGTGTCTCGCTACTAACAACTCATAGATGGTTGAACCGATCAGACGACGACTTTCTGCTTGTCTACCGCTGCCATCACGACCAACGTAATTCTGACATACACACACAGAGATCACTTTCAACTTGTCTACCATCATGACTTATGTAGTTCTTATACATAAATACAGGGTGACCCAAAAAAACGGGGCCACTCTGTTATATAGCTTCTAACTTCAGAAATACTGCTTAGATCTACACGATTTTTTGCAGAAATCAAGGTCGTTTCATTCTCAACACGAAAACATAAGTTATT